>Ga0105048_10000703_pt1 | contig 52547 bp, 39 predicted proteins | sample MAT05_FD_78382 | JGI IMG/M metagenome (GOLD analysis project Ga0105048, IMG submission 78382) | Freshwater microbial communities from Lake Fryxell liftoff mats and glacier meltwater in Antarctica - MAT-05 | ecosystem: Environmental > Aquatic > Freshwater > Ice > Liftoff microbial mat | place...
AACCCGATCGCGTTTTCGGATGCCACGTGCTTAGCGGATATCGCTTATGGTCGAAGCGGCGATAAGGGAACGGGTGCCAATATCGGCATTCTAATTCGATCTTTGCAGAATTATGATTGGTTGAAACACTGGTTGACGGCGGAACGCGTTCGGCACTTGTTCGATCCGATCGGCGTGACTTCGGTTGAGCGGTATGAAATGCAAAGCATTGGTGGTTTCAATTTTGTCATCAAAGGAATACTGCGACGCGGTTTGCGCAACGATTCGCAAGGCAAAGCGCTCGCACAAGCCTTATTGTCGATGCCCATCAACGCGTAATTTATTATTCGTTCAGTTGATCCTCTCCTCTCCTCTCCTCTCCTCAACGGCGGTGAAAATGGCAGCTAATCCGAATAACGACAAACCTTGGGTCGATGGCTTGACAATTGGCCAAGTACTTCGGGAGACAGCAAAGAAGTTTCCTTTGCAGGATGCGGTTGTCTTTTGTGGTCAGGATTATCGACGATCGTGGAGAGCGTTTGATGCAGAAGTAGATCTGGTGGCCCGTAGTCTTCTCGCATTGGGACTGCGGCGTGGTGATCATTTTGGAGTTTGGGCAACCAACGTCCCCGAGTGGGTTGCACTGCAATTTGCAACAGCCAGGATTGGAGCGGTCTTGGTCACCATCAATCCCTCGTATCGGACCAATGAACTGGCGCATGCAGTTCGCCAGGCCGAACTTTGGGGGTTGGCGTTGATCGACAAGTTTAAGACGACGGACTACTTTGCGTCGCTGCGAGAAGCGATCCCTGATCTATCAATGCATGCACCCGGATCGCTCGGCAGCCCGGAGTTTCCAAAACTGAAATGGATCATTACGCTTCGAGGGGAGCCCCCAGCGGGGACTATTTCCTGGCAAGACTTCCTGGCTCAAGCAGAGACGATTTCGACGCAACAATTGGAAGCAGCAGAACAGGAATTGCTTTGCACGGATGCGATCAACATCCAGTACACGTCTGGAACGACCGGCTCGCCGAAAGGCGCTATGCTCTCGCATCGGAACATCCTGCTGAATGCGTATTATGCAGGGATTGGGCAACATTTCACTGAGCGAGACCGGATCTGCGTACCAGTGCCGTTGTACCATTGCTTCGGTTGCGTGCTAGGGACATTGTGTTCTATAGTGCATGGGTCGACGATGGTATTTCCGGCTGAGAACTTTCAAGCGGCCGCGACCTTGCATGCTATTGAAACGGAACGATGCACGGCTGTTTATGGTGTTCCGACCATGTTCATTGCGATGATGGAGCACGCTGACTATTCGCAACGCAATCTTTCGTCATTGCGAACTGGGATCATGTCTGGCAGCCCGTGCCCGATTGAGCTTATGAAAAGGGTGACGTCCGAGATGGGGGCTTCTCAAATGACGATCTGTTATGGCCAGACCGAAGCCTCACCGTTGATCACGCAAACACTTGCCGACGATTCCTTAGAGCTACGCGTAGGGACGGTTGGGCGTCCCCTTCCTGGCATTGAAGTTAAATTGATTGATCCAGAAACCGGGATAGAGCTCGGCGACCAGCAACCGGGTGAACTGTGCTGTAGGGGGCACGATGTGATGCTGGGCTATTTCAATCTGCCGGACAAGACCAGGGAAGCAATCGATTCCGAAGGATGGTTGCATACCGGTGATTTGGCGGTACGGCAACCGAATGGTTATTACCGGATAACGGGTCGATTGCGCGATTTGATTATTCGCGGTGGTGAGAATGTGTATCCGCGAGAAATTGAAGAGTTGTTGTTCCAGCATCCGGCCATTCTCGACGTTCAGATCATCGGAGTACCCGATCGCAAATTCGGAGAGGAAGTGATGGCATGGGTGCGACTACGCGAGGGAAAATCGGCATCGTCAGACGAGTTGAAAGCGTTTTGCAAGTCAAATCTGGCTTACTTCAAAGTACCGCAATATTGGAAATTCGTCGACAGTTTTCCAGTGACCGTCACAGGCAAAATTCAAAAGTACAAAATGCGAGAAACGAGCATTGAGGAATTGGGATTGCAGGCTGTTGCAAAAATCGAGACGGCCTAGCGCTTTTTTACAAGCCCAAAGCGCAGCTTGACAGCTCTAGCGTTGGAAGCGGGCTTGAGGGATATTAGGGTAGCGGTCGAACGAGAGCCACCAGCGCGTTTCTCGCTTCGGTGCTATTATCAATGCTGGGCTATTATCAATGCTGGGCTATTTTCAATGCTGGGCTATTTTCAATGGTGGGAGCGGATTCACGTGCGAAATAGATGGAGTTGTTTTTGATGTTGCGATCCGTGTTCCTTTATTCGATGTGCTTGTCACTCGCTGTCTTGGGATGCGTGCCGATTGGAAAAGCGACGTCGCCCGTATGGAAGGTAAAAGTGGTGGCTGTCTATCCTCACGACCCTGCCGCTTACACTCAGGGTCTAGTCATCGAAAAGGGGCAGATGTACGAAGGGACGGGCCGTTATGGTAGTTCTACGCTGCGCGAAGTGGAATTCAAGACCGGTTTGGTATTGAAATCGCTTGCGCTCGATGAAAAATACTTTGGCGAAGGAATCACTGTCTTAGATGGCAAGATCTATCAGCTAACTTGGAAGAACAACTTTTGTTTTGTCTACGATCTCAAGACGTTTCAGTACAAAGAGTATTTCCGATATCCTTACGAAGGTTGGGGGCTGACCGATAACGGAACCGAGCTGATCCTCAGCGATGGGTCGTCCGACTTGCGTTTCATCCACTCGAAAACATTCAAGGAGCTGCGTAAAATCTCGGTCAAGGATGGGACTCAGCGCTTAAAGAATCTCAATGAACTTGAGTATGTCAACGGGGAGATTTGGGCAAATATTTGGTATGAGGATCGGATTGCTCGCGTCTCACCCGAAAGTGGACAGGTGCTTGGCTGGATCGACCTCAGCTTTATTTACCCTATGAGTCAACGCAAGGACCGAGACCAAGTATTGAACGGTATTGCGCAGGATCCAGATACCAAGAAGCTCTATGTGACCGGCAAGAACTGGCCAAATCTTTATGAAATCGAAGTGGTGAAGTAGGATATGCTTCTTCGTAAACGCAAAGAACCCCCGAGAGCACAGGAACGAACGAGATGATACGTGTTGGTTTGGTTGGCATTGGGTTTATGGGATGGATACATCAACTCGCGTATCGCCGCAGTGAAAATGCAAGGCTTGCGGCGTTCTGTTCCGGCGATGCCAAGAAACGTTCTGGGGATTGGCGAGGAATTCAAGGAAACTTTGGACCGCCCGGTGATCAGATATCGTTGGACGGCATCGAAGTCTTCGAATCCTTGGAGCAGATGGTACGTTCCCCAAACATTGACGTCATCGATATTTGTTTGCCACCGCATTTGCATACTTCGGCGGCCATGATGGCGTTGGAACATGGCAAAGACGTGATGTGCGAAAAGCCACTCGCACTCAATTCCGAGGATTGCTTTCGCATTATGGAAACGGCCAAGCGATTGAATCGGATGGTGTTGGTGGCCCATGTGCTACCTTATATGGGTGCCTTTGCGTTTGCTACGGAGCTGGTTAGCAACAAGACCTACGGTGCTCCCATCGGCGGTTATTTCAAACGCATCATTTCCGACCCGACATGGATTCCGGATTTTTATGCAAAGGATAAGGTCGGAGGACCATTGGTTGATTTGCATGTCCACGATTTGCATTGGATCCAATTGTTATTCGGCAAGCCAAACGGTGTTCACGCAGTGGGGAGGATGCAGGGTGAAGTCGCCAAATTCGTTCATGTGCTCTACGATTATGGGGGCAGTGAGATTGCGGTCGCTAGTACGTCTGGCGTCATCGATGGACCGGGACGACCGTTTACGCATGGTTTTGAGCTTCATCTGGAGCATGCAACATTGCAACACGAGTTTGCGGCCTTTAGCGATACAGCCGAGACAATGCCGCTCAAAATAGTCACTCAAGACGGAAAGGTGATTCGACCGACGTTACCGGTGAGCGATGATGTAGATGCATTTGTATCGGAAATCGAAGACATGGCGAGAAGTGTAACATCGAGAAAAACGGCGCCGCGGTTGGACGGTATGCTTGCGGCGCAAGCGGTAGATCTTGCGATTACCATTCAAGAGCAGCTAGCCGGTCGGCGAAACTAAACACGGTTCAATGGAGTTGTGGACATGTTCAAGGCATTTGCGATTCCTGGATGCGTCGCTTTTTTTTTGCTGGCTCAAGGGTTGTTTTTCTCCAACCGAATCCTTAGTCTCGAGGCCCCAATTGCAGTCGAGGAGACCATTCAAGATACAGAAGGTGGGGTGGTACAAGGTTTGAAACTGGGACAGAATCCTTATGGATTATACGAGCTAGTCACGCCACGCTTGACTCTTGTCAGTGACATTCCATTCGATGAAGAGCTCAAGAGTTGGCCAAGTTTGATTGAGCAAAGCTTGGAGCAGTGGCAGCATTATTTCGGAGTCGATGCCAAGCGAATGGCTGGATGGCGTGTTACCGCAGTGCTAATCGGCGACCGCGATCGACTGTCCAAGCTTGGAATGTTAGACGGACTGCCTGGGTTTGACGAGGGTTACCAATTCGGAAATAAGATTTATTTGCGTGAACAGCCAACGGTCTATTATCGACGTCATTTGTTTTTGCATGAGGCAACGCACTGGATCATGTGGCAGTTATATGGTGGCGGCGGGTCTCCTTGGTTTATGGAGGGAATGGCCGAGATGAACGGGACACACGCCTTGCAAAATGGTGTGCTAAAACTTGGTGTTATTCCATCGGCGAGGGAGAAGGTATCGGGTTGGGGGCGGTTACGGCTTATCGACGAGACGCTCAATCGAAGCGTTGCACCTTCGATGTCGGAGATCTTGGCTTTTGGAAATGATCGCGAAGACCACGAAATTCGCTATTCCTGGAGCTGGGCTGCGACTCTCTTCTTTACCAATCATCCCAAATATGGGCCGATTTTAAAGCAGCTTTACAACAACAAACTAGACTACTCGGATTCGCTGTCGTTGGCTTTCAAAAAACAACTTGCGGCCGACTGGAAGGATGTCCAAATCGACTGGAACGGATTTGTTTCCGATTTGGATTTTGGTTACGACCTTGAACGGTCAAGGGTCGTTCGGCAAATGGTTCCGGCCTCGAAAAAGAATGGCAATGGGGATCCTGCAAGTTCTGAAATCGCTACCGATCGAGGCTGGCAATCAACCGGGGTCATGGTCGGAGCAGGCAAACCCGTTCGAATAGTCTGTTCTGGGGATTACGTGTTACGCAAGTCCGCGGATCGAGACCAAGAGAATTGGGTTGTTGGACCGAATGGAATAACGTACCGATTTTACCGTGGAAACCCTTTGGGTTGCGTGATCGCAAGTGTGGTATCGGTTGGAGACGAGGAGCAAACCAAACGCTGGGAAACAATTCGAGTCGGCGGGGATGCCATTCTAGCGTCGGAGAAGGCGGGCGAACTGTTCTTAAAAGTCAACGAGCCATCCAATGGATTGTGGGATAATTTAGGTAACGTCTCCGTTGAAATTTCTGATGTTAAGCCCAATACCGTTCAATGACGCCCAATTTCGCAAAAACTTCGTTTAACCGTTAGCCGTAGGCGTACGTTAATGGTATCCAGTACGCCTTCGGCTGACTGTTAAACAGATTGAATGGTATTGACGTTAACCCATATCCGTTGTGAAACAGGCACTCCGTGGCACGGTTTCGGTGTCGCTGAGCGACACCGCCTCGCTTGAGGTTGCTCCATAATTTCTCCTGATATTCGACACGTCTAGGGGTTTGCCGCACTGGACCTAGTGTGAAGATCTGTTCATAATTCACAAAGATGGCGGGCGTTACGGATTGTGATGGATTTGCGGGTAAAGGGGAATTATCCGGTATGCATCCTAAATCAAATTCGCGACAACTCGTTTCCGCCTGCCTAAATTGGTTTGAAGTCGACGTAGGCTTCGCCAGACCCACCCCCTCGCGCTGACCCCACTCTCAAGGTTTTGCAGAAAGGGACAGGTTCGAACTTGAATCCGATCATGCATTTCGTCGTTGAAACGTACCGTTTAGCAACTTTCTTGGAACAATCTAATGAAACTGGATCGTCAGTCCCTGGTGCGATCTCTAACGCTTGTAGCAGCGTTTGGAGCTAGCTTTCTTCCGTGGCAAAGTAGTTCGGCGCAAGAAACTGCACCGCAACCTGAATACCCTCCGTTTGAAAAAGTGGCGGAAGGGTTTGTAAAAGCCGATTCCAAGTCGCCCGACAAGCAGTCGTTATGTGGCGTTTGGACAAGAGAAAAAGACGGGCAGATGCTTTTGGAATTGCCAAAGGACTTTGCCATGAAAAAGTACTTTATCGCCCTAACCGTTAGCAGTGGCGATAAATACGCAGGACTTCAATCCAACGACTTTTACGTTTACTGGCGGCAATACAATAAACGTCTTGCGTTGATCGTACCGAATATGGACATTCGATCGAACGGTGAACCAGAATCAAAATCGTCGGTTAAGCGATTGTTTACGGACACGGTTTTGTTGGATGTCCCGATTCTTACGATGGGGGCACGCGGCGGCGGACCGGTGATCGATGCGGATGCGTTCTTCGTTGGCAATGCATCGAAATTCTTTGGTCCTTCGGTTCGTGTCCAGGATCCACAACTTATTAAGATCGCGAAGGCAAAGTCGTTTAGCAAAAACGCGGAATTGGCATTCGAAGTCGTGGCTGCGGGCGGAAAGTTGCAAACCTTGCATTTCTCGTTTAGCGAAGTGCCGGAGGAAAACGGCTATCGGCCTCGCAAGGCGGATCAACGGGTTGGGTACTTTTTGACCAACTACGCCGATCTGGGTAGTTACGATGAAGACAAAAAGCTTGTTCGCTACGTTACCCGATGGCGAATGGAAAAGCGCGATCCAAGCCTCAAGATCAGCCCACCGGTTAAGCCGATCCGTTTCTACATCGAACACACAACACCCGTGCGATATCGCCGGTGGGTCAAACAAGGCATCGAGTACTGGAACAAAGCCTTCGAGCAAATTGGCTTTTCGGATGCGGTAGAAGTCTATTACCAGGACGCGAAAACGGGCGACAACATGGACCTCGACCCTGAGGACGTGCAATACAATTTCGTGCGGTGGCTAAACAATGACGTTGGAACTGCCATCGGTCCTAGTCGTGTGCATCCATTGACAGGGGAGATCCTCGACGCGGACATCATTTTGACCGACGGATGGATTCGGCACTTCAATTTCCAGTTTCACGACATGATGCCTGATTTGGCGATGGAAGGCATGAGCCCTGAGACCGTTTCCTGGCTCGGTTCCCATCCCAATTGGGACCCACGTTTGCGACTAGCACCCAATGCGAATCGCGATCACTTGAAAAGCTATTTTGCAAACCAATCTAAGCTTCCATTTGGAGGTCATCCCTTGACGAAAGTGGATTCGGCATTGCTCGGTGATCAGCCGTACGATGGCTTGGTTGGTCGAACCAGCCAGGTAAATGGCTACTGTGCCGCCGCGGTGGGAAAGCAAATGGACATGAGCATGGCCCGCCTAGCTTTTGATTTGTTCGATGACGAAGGCAACTTGCCCCAGTCCGAAGTGAAGAAAGACGAAGTCAAAAAGGAAGAACCAAAGCAAGAGGAACCGAAGAAGGTAGATGGTACGAAAGAAGAGCCTAAGAAGGAGGATCCCAAGAAGGAAGAGCCCAAGGTAGAAGAAAAGAAGCCGGAGGCAAAGAAACCGGAGAAGGTCAAAGAAAGCCTATTGGACAATATGCCGGAAGCTTTTATCGGACCGCTCTTGGCCGAATTGGTCGCCCACGAAGCAGGACATACTCTTGGATTGCGTCACAATTTCAAGGCGTCGAGCGTCTACACATTGAAGGAAATCAATTCGGACGCAGTCAAGGGCAAGAAGACGTTGGCATCGTCGGTGATGGACTACCTTCCAATCAATATGCCCTACGAAGTTGAGGGGGGAATCCGAGGTGATTATACCATGACTGGAATCGGTCCTTACGACTATTGGGCAATTGAGTACGGTTACACGCCTGAGGAAGCAAAGTTACCGGAGATTCTCAAGCGAACATCTGAGCCTGAAATGCAGTATGCAACTGACGAAGACACCAGCGGGCCTGACCCACTGGCGCGTAGGTACGACTACAGCAAAGAGCCTCTTGACTATGCCGAGAATCAAATGCGATTGGTCAAGCTATACCGTTCGCGACTGCTCGACAAGTTTGTTAAGGATGGCGAGAGTTGGGGCAAAGCACGTAAGGGCTACGAATTGACTTTGGGCGAACAAACCAAGGCGGTCAGTATGATGGCCAATTGGATTGGTGGGGCGACCGTCAATCGCGATAAGAAGGGTGATCCGGGCAACCGTCAGTCGCTCGTTCCAATCTCTGCAGAACGTCAACGCAATGCACTCGCATTCGTGTTTAGAAATGCATTTCGGGACGAAGCGTTTGGAGTCACTCAAGCCATTTTGGAACGCTTGACCAATGACAAATGGATCGATGAAGGGATGCGTTCGATGGGAGAGTCGACATTCCCGATTCACGACCGAATCTTGGGTGTCCAAGCGTCTGCGTTGACCATGTTAATGAATCCAAGCACGCTTCGCCGCGTGTTCGACAACGAGAGGCTTGTTCCTTCGGACAAGGACGCCGTGACACTGCCCGAACTGATGGACAAAATCTATGCTGAAATTTGGTCGGAGTTGGATGCCAAGCCTGAGGGCGAGGTCTCGTCCCGAAAACCACGCATCAGTTCATGGCGTAGAAACCTTCAACGTGAGCATTTGGAGCGGCTGATCGATTTAGCATTACCTACAGACTCGAATGCAGTTACCAAGCCGGTGACGGCGCTTGCGCTCATGCAACTTAAGGAACTTAAGCGTAAGCTGGACGCGACACTGGAAGGCCGCAATAGTTTAGATCCCTATTCACTGGCTCATTTGGGTGAGGCACAGACTCGAATTGTGAAGGCGATTGATGCGATCTACATTTACAACATGCCGAGCAGTTTCGGGGGTGGAGGTGGCTCGTTCTTTCTGTTTGGTCAAGACGGACAACCCGTCAAGACAAAGGAAATCCCAGATTCGGATATGCCATAGTCCGTTGCGTTAAGTAAAAAACCAAAAAGGCCCCGCGTAAAACGCGGGGCCTTTTTTTGTTTAAACAGTGATTCGTCTAAGGTTAGTTGAAACGGGAGCTAGCCAGTCATAATCAACGAAAAATTTTAAAAGGTTTGCTCCATCCATTTATGTGGCCTATTTTTTTGTGACACACTTTCCCTCCATTACCGTTACCGACTATTCCAATAATCCGGAAGGCTCTTTCATGTCCCTACAAAAGTATCGTCTGATCACACGGAGCGATTTCGACGGGCTTGTCTGCGCCATGTTACTCAAGGAAATGGATATTCTTGGCGAGATTAAATTCGTCCACCCGAAAGACGTACAGGATGGCAAAATCGAGGTCAACGAGTTCGACATCCTGACCAACCTCCCTTACGTTGCGGGTTGCCATCTTTGTTTCGATCATCACAACAGCGAAGAAGAGCGAGCAGGCGGGGAAAAAAGAATCAATCACGTTCTTGAGCCTAACGCGGATTCCGCAGCGAGGGTCGTTTACAACTACTACGGTGGTGCTGAGCGATTCCCTGCGATCCAACCAGCTATGATGAAGGCCGTGGACAAGGCCGACGCAGCTCGATTCACCTTACAGGATGTCTTAAACCCGCAAGGCTGGGAGCTTCTCTCGTTCCTCATGGACGCCCGTACAGGCTTGGGCCGCTTTCGCAATTTTCGCATCTCCAACTACCAATTGATGATGGCCTTGATCGACTATTGCCGCGATCATTCGATCGACGAAATATTGTTGCTACCTGACGTGGTCGAACGGGTCGATTTGTATCGAGAACACAATGAGGCGTTTAAAGAGCAAGTCAACCGTTGCGCGAAGGTCTATAGCAATCTGGTTGTGCTTGACTTACGCTCTGAAGAGACGATATTCGCCGGCAATCGCTTTCTGATTTACGCGATGCATCCAGAATGCACGATTTCCATGCATGTGCTTTGGGGATTAAAGCAGCAGAACACGGTGTTCACCATTGGCAAGTCCATATTCAATCGGTCATCATCGCTCGACATTGGTAGCCTTTGTCTAGAGTATGGCGGAGGAGGCCACGAAAATGCGGGCACTTGTCAGGTTGAAAACGAAGTTGCCGAAAGGGCTCAATCAGAAATCACCGAACGAATTACCGAGTTCGACGTCGTAACACTTGTTTGTTAGGCGAGCGGCAGAATGAGTCAAACCCTTCCCTCCCCTCGCTTCGCTCGACCCTCCCGGAGGGAGGGTGAAGTCACTCTCCCTTTGGGAGAGTCGGCCTGAAAGGCCGGAGAGGGCTTGAATCAAACTACATGGCGTTCTGCACTAAAGTTTTCTGGTTCGCCAATTCAACCTTGGCCGTATGACAGGTCCTAGCCATGAACCCGTGAACTCTTGACGCATGGCACCGGTGTCATGAACAACAAACGACAAGGCCGAGTCTTGTCGTATTGCCAAGACTCCGACCTCTGGACCAAGGAATACACTCACAAAGTACCGAGTGTCGTTTAGGAAATTGGCAGGAATACAACACTCGCTTCGATACTTGCCAAGGGGATGTGGCTTGCCAAACCATGGGTCCGGTTCCAAGTTCATCGACGGTGCATTCGCTGACCAGAAAACAAAAGACCCCGTTTCATCTTTGACGTGGATTTGGACACTGACAGGCGTTTCCGGTACCAAAACTCGATATTCGACCACCACATGGATTTCTTGATCGATATCGACTTCGCTCGCCGGGGTGTCCGTGCCATTGCCCGTGACCGAAACCGATCGCAATCTCAATTCATTCGAACACGGCGCAGAATCGTCATCATCCCAATGTCGTTGCCCGTCCCCAGACCTCATCTCGGAAAGGTACTGCTCGATGATGCGTTCGGGTACATCGTCCGCTATCAACCTTCCGTCTCTCAGCAAAACAGCTCTGCGACAAAGATTTGCGACTGCCGCAAGGTTGTGAGAAACGACCAGTACCGTTCGACCTTGTGCGCCTAACTGGCTGGCTTTCCCCAAGCATTTGCGCTGAAACGCTTGATCGCCGACGCTGAGCACTTCGTCGATGATCAGCACATCCGGCTCCAAGTGGGCGGCCACTGCGAAGGCCAAACGAACCGCCATCCCGCTCGAATAGCGTTTCACGGGCGTCTCCAAGAACGATTCGATTTCGGCAAATGCAACGATTTCCTCAAACCGCTTGCGAATCTCGGAGCGAGGCATTCCCAAGATCGCTCCGTTTAGAAACACATTCTCGCGCCCCGTCAACTCGGGATGAAAACCAGTTCCCACTTCCAATAGCGATCCGACACGTCCGCGAACGCCAACTCGACCTTGGGTAGGAGTGACAATGCGAGCCAGGATTTTTAACAACGTGCTCTTGCCCGCACCGTTTCGGCCAACAATTCCGACGATGTCACCAGATTGAATCGACAGCTCGATGTCGCGTAAAGCCCAGAACCAGCCGTCCTCAATGCGTTCTGCAAAGGCATGCTGCGGGCGCTTGGGAACTGGTTTGGACGGGGTTCGGAATAGATTTTGAACACCGGAGGCAATTGCTTCGGTGAGCCGCCCGTACTCGTTGGCTGCTCCCAAGCGGAATCGCTTGCTGACTTTGTCTAGTTGGATGGATTCGATGCTCATGCTTAGATCCGATCCGCAAGTTGCTGGTCGGCATGTTGAAACCATGCTAATCCGCTGAAGCAAATCAAGAGAGTAACGATAGCCGCAGTGGCAATTCCGAGTGCACTCGGCAGTGCCGTCCCCAACAAACTCCATCGAAGCAAACCGATGCAAGTGGCAATCGGGTTCGCTTCATACAGCCACACCCATTGGTCCGTCAACAGCGCTCGCAAGCGTTCGATGTCGTAAACCACCGGCGAAACAAACATCCCTAACTGCAAGACAAATGGGAGGGCATAGCCGACATCGCGATAGTGTGCGTTGAGAGCCGATAGCCAAGCGATGCAGCCTGCGCAAAACACAATGAGCCACAAGGCAATCGGAACCGCCAGCCACGCAGTTGTCCAAACGATGCTTGTCCCTGTAATTGCGCACACAGGTAGCAGCAGCAACGAACCGATCACGAAATCGAAGACCGCGCACATCAAACTAGCTAATGGCAGCAGTAAACGGGGGAAATAGATCTTGGTTACTACATGACGATAGTTCACCAAGGAGCCCGTCGCATCCCGAAAGCTGCTGGCTACCAACTGCCAACAGAGCATGCCTGTCAATATGATGGGTGCATACGAAGCAACCGTGGAGTTTCCAGCTTTGGTGCCGAGCACAAAGAATAATCCCATAAAGATGAGCATGCCCATTAATGGCTGCAACAACACCCAAAGAATGCCAACGACAACTTGTCGGTAACGGATCAGTAGATCCCGTAAAAAGAAGCTGTAGAGCAGTTCACGCGTTTGCCAAATTTCGGAGAGTTGTCCGAAACCAAACGCATCCGTTGGCCCGTAGAAATGCATCGGTGGAATGGGTTCGTCGTTGTTTGCCATGCGTTGTCCCGATTCTACATGCGTTCTACAACGCCGATTCCCAAAAGCTCCAGGCCTTTTCGCAGTGTCAGCCCAGTCAGATCTATCAATCGTAATCGGGACAATACACTCTCGGGAGTATCTGCTCCCAGAACCGAACACTGATCATAGAAACTGCTGAAAAGCTTAGCGGTTTCAAAGAGGTACTCGGTTACCACGTTGGGGAGATAGTCGACCATGGACTGGTTGAGCATGTCCTCAAAACGGAGCAATTGCAATCCAAGTGTCAATTCTGGGTTAGCGGACAAAACCAGCGGCGCCCACTTCCATCGGATGGTTTCAAAGCCTTCCGTTTCGGCTTTTCGGAGGATGCTTCGAGTTCGAGCGTACGAGTATTGGATATAGGCTGCTGTGTTGCCTTGTAGTTGAACCATTTTCTTCATGTCGAATACGTAATTGCTGGTTCGGTTGTGGCACAAGTCGGCATACTTGATCGCCCCCAAGCCAACTGTTTCTGCAATTTGGCGTTTTTCCGCATCAGTAAAAGCGATGCCGGAACTTTGCAAACGATCTGGATTGCAAACCACTTCCCAGGCAACACTGACCGCTTCGTCCAACATGGATTCGAGCCCGACAACCGTCCCTGATCGGGTTTTAAACGGCTTACCATCTTCACCAAGCACGGTTCCAAATTCAACATGCTTTAGTTCGGTATGGGTCAATCCGATCTTGCGTAGAACATCAAAAAGCTTTTGAAAGTGTTCGCTCTGGCGATGATCGACTACGTAGAGCGATACGTCCGGTGCAAACTCCCGTTCGCGAAAAATGGCGGTGGCAATATCGGTGGTTGCATATAAGAACGCGCCATCTTGTTTGCGAACGATCATCGGAGCTTCGTAGCCATCGAGAAAAACACAAATCGCTCCGCCGCTTTCCACCGCGAGCGATCTGGCCACCAAGTCCTCGACGATGTGCGAAAGCATGTCGTTATAATAACTCTCGCCAAATTCATGATCGAACTGAATATTCAGTCGCCGGTAGACGCTATGGATTTCTTCTTTGCAATTTGGGACGAACGCTTCCCATAGCTTGAGATTCTCAGCGTTGCCGGAATGCAATTTGGACGTTTCTTTGAGAACGCGTTGGCCAAGTTCCGAGTGTTTTCTTGAACGTTCCATAAACTCCACGTCGCGAGAGGTTGCTTCGATACTCTCCTTGGATTTCTGCAAGGCTTCATGAGCTTCTCGCAATTGGTTGGTCGCAGTCACAACTTCTTTGGCTAGTTTCTTGTCCTGAGTGGCTGCGACCGATTTCGCGTTCGAATCAGTCCGTTTTTCTTCAGCGCGTTCGACGGCGAGTTCCTGTTTAGGGAGGTTCGCAACTGCGTCTTGAAACCCAATTATCTTCTGAACGACGCGATAAAGGCGGCTGAGTTCCATCACAGGTGCGCTGGCGAAAGCAACTTCGTCACGAAAGTGCTTGTAACCGTAGATGATCATCCCGAATTGAGTCCCCCAATCCCCTAGATGATTGTCGGAGATGGCTTCGTGGCCTAAGAATCGCAAGATTTTCGTGATCGAGTCACCGATGACGGTCGATCGGATGTGCCCGACGTGCATCGGTTTGGCTACGTTGGGCGAGGAGAAGTCGATTACGTAGGTTTTGGGCTTGGCCACGGGGGCAACGGCCAATCGTTCCTGATCCGAATGCGCCTCCATCAAGCACTTGGCCATCCATTCGGGCGAAAGCCGTAAATTGACGTACCCTTGGCCTGCGATAGTTACTGACGAGCAAAAGTCGGAGAGGTCCACCTTCGAGACGATTTCTTCGGCGATCGCCAATGGTGTCTTACCCAGTTTTTTCTGAAGCGGCATAGCCACGTTGGCTTGGTAGTCCGCCAAATGCGATTCGCGGGAGACGACGATGCGTTCCAATGCGGCGGCCAAGGCGTCAGGTTCGTCAAGCCAAGTGGCAAGGACTGGGGCAAACCTGGATCGAATGAGGGATAGGACTCGCATCGCTTGAAAACAACTGAAAAGTGGGGTTCATTCAAAGGCAAGCAACATAGCCCACCGCCCGATTTTCTTCCAGACCAAGCCCTCCTTTAAGCCGATTGCGGTTTGTCGTTCGATTGAAAATGGGCTAAACTACGCTCCTTGCTGGGACCGTAGCTCAATGGTTAGAGCAGGGGACTTAAGTGATGAGACCTAAAGCACAACCTGCGAAACCGCGCGGTTGGTTATGGTTGATTCGATTGGGTTGCACGTGTTTTGTTGGTTTTCGAGTCATCGTTCAACAGAATGCATGTAGAATTTGTCAAATTCGGGGAAGGCTTCGCCGATTGTTCCAATTTGGAGCAAGGAGCATGCTAATCCCGAGCCAAGCCGCCGTTTGAATTTGCATTACCGCAATTCGTTCGCGGAAGGTGTAGAGACCAGACGGCAGACACGTAAAGTGAAGGTATGGTCCAGACCCCAAACTCGAAAGAGGCGGCGAAAGCCGTAGTCGGTACGCATAATCCCTTGGTTGCAGGTTCGAATCCTGCCGGTCCTATTTCCATTTACCAATCCTCCCATCTCCTTCTTCCATCACGTGCCTGAAGAACTCGACTCATTCTCTCCCCACCTGCAGCCCTATGCAGATCACGTCAATGGTCTTCGTCGTGTTGGGCATCAACTTTGGAACCGCGGCTGGTCGCTCGGAACATCCAGCAACTATAGCGTGGTTATCGATCGCGATCCAATCCGACTATTGATCACAGCCAGCGGCAAAGACAAAGGGCATTTGGAGCCCAATGACTTTGTCATTGTGGACCAAAGCGGCCAGGTGACGACGCCGGATCAACCCAAAAGCAGCGCAGAAACGTTGCTGCATTGCATGGCTGCCTCACGTTGCGGTGCAGGAGCGGTTCTGCATACGCATAGCGTGTGGGCGACGACGCTATCCCACCATTTTTTTGCTCTTGGTGGGATTCGAATCGATGGATTTGAAATGCTCAAAGGGCTGGACGGCATCACGACTCACGAGTCCTCATGCTGGCTGCCGATTTTTGACAACACACAAGACATCCCAGCATTGCAATCGCAGGTCATGAGATACCTGGACGAACATCCGGACGAAAAATGTTGGGGTTACCTCATTCGTCGTCACGGACTCTATACATGGGGCAAGGATTTGGCCGAAGCGACCCGCCATATTGAAGTGATCGAGTTCCTCCTTGAGTGCCTAGGCCGAACGATTCGTCGTTGAAATGCGAATTGGATACGCGGGCGGGGATCTACGCGGGCGGGGGATCTACGTGGGCTCGCACGTCATGCAATGGCCTTTTACCAAGATCTCGCTGATGCGTGAGATGTTGAGAGACTTTTTCATCTTCTCGTCTGGCAAACTAATTCCACTCATGCAAGCCACAGTGCCGCACTCGACGCATACGAAGTGTGGATGGCTGCTCCGGTCGTGTGATGGATCGCGAATCTCAAACCGCCATACGTGGTCTCCCAGTTCCGTGCGGCTAACCAATTCGGCGTCCGTTAGGTCGCTGAGGTTGCGAAAAACGGTTGCTTTGTCGAATCCGATGGGTACAAGTTTGTCCGAAATTTCCGCGTGTGTCTGCGGCTTGCTCCCTTTTCGCAGTGCCATAAGAACAGAGATACGAGCCGGCGTGCTCCGCAACCCTGCGGCTCGCAGGATTTCGCGTACCTTTTCTATTTCATTCGTTTCCTTCTTGTTGTTCATGATTTCCCTTTGCCACTCGAAGTGGTTATCTAAGTCGACTTTTTCTCAAGGAAACGCGATAAGCGTTCATGTGTCGATGGTTCGGCGTACTGTAACTTGCCAAAACCATACTCAGCGCCTTCGGACACCGCGGCAAGCTGTTGCTCAGGATAATTCGTAATGATCATGGCTGGGATCGCTCTGGTGGCAGCGTCTCGCTTAAGATGCCGAAGGATGTCGATACCGTCACTATAATCGATATCCAGTTTGCGGTTGATCACGATCAAGTCCACTTTGTTTTCGCGAAGCACGTCCATGGCATCGCTCAGTTCATCGGCTCGCAAGACAACCACGTCGTAACGACTCGTCAACATTCTCTGAATGGCACTGTGGTCCGGATTGCAGTTGCCAATGTCCAACACGATTTTTGTCATTTTCCTACAGCGATTTCGTTTTCTAGAGTTCGCACAAGCGTATCTTGCAGATATTTTTGCATCAATTGCCGAGTTGTGTCGAGCATCGCGTCGATCTTCTTGGTCACGCCTGAGAGCAGCGTGCCCCGTTCAATCGACAGCGCCCTCCGCTGAATGGCCTCCACTTGTTCAGACATTTTTTCAAAGGACTTCACCCGTTTTAGTTCTTCGAGCAATTTTTCCGCCTTCACCATGTCTTTCTTGCGTATTTCTTGCTTGATACGTGACTCCAATATTTTTCGTCGGATAACCAAATCAAGGATTTCACCTTGAAGTCCCTTTAGGAACGCTTCGGTTTCCAATCGGCGCCGGTCGTCCGGCAGGTCTGCTTGCTCCATCGGCTTCATTCCGTTTACGATCGGAAGCCTCGCTAACAAGGTGTCGCCGTTCTTAACATAGTATAAGTAAAGGGGAAGGCTGATCTTGATGAAACCCTTTGGCTTCTTTGGGGTCGCAGGTGCTGCGCTTGCTGTTGTTTCCTTTTCCGAATCAGAAACCTGCTTTCCTTCCCCGGATTTGTTCGAATCTTTTACAGCGGAGAGGGACTCTGTATCCGGAGCGCTTCGAGGCAATCCAGGAACGGATTCACCGATGACTTTGTATTCGGGTGGAGGAACCGGATCAAGCGACAACATGCGAGCATTGGCGATGGCTGAAGTTCTGCTGCCACTCGGTGGATCGTATTGAATCGTTGGAAGATCTTTGATACCGATTGGTAGAATTCCTCGCCAATCGGTTCGGCCGACCATCTGCAAGTCATCGCTGCCGGGTGTACGTCGATAGATTTCTGCGCCCACCACAGCACTGCCCGGTGTTCGTTGTACTGCCAACTTAAGGCTTGAATCGGGGTAATGGGGGTTCAGTCTGAGTCCAACGCGCTGGGTTCGCCGGTTTTTTGCACTCGAGAGTGAACCTCGAGATGCCGTGAAAATTGCTCCGTAATATCTCGAGATATTATCGATCTTTTCCGTGACCGCCACAAAGGTAAACGGGATCGTTTGCAGAACTGTTGGGTTGCCATTCGAATCGTCTCGACGAAGGATAGGCAATAATACGTCACCGGGATGAATGCGAATCGGATGGTCTTCTTTCGTCAGTAACCCCGAAGCCTTGGCTCGCAATACAGCGGTCGTTAGATCCGTTTCTTCGATTCGAACTATGGGTGCGAAAGCTTCCTTGGCAAGCTCAGCGATGGCTCGAGGGATTTCACTCTTGTAAACAACACTGGTGGAAGAGATCTCACCCATCCTTCGAACGAATGAGTCCAGTTCTTTCACTTGAATCCGAATCGACTCGCCAATCTTATCGACGGAAGCCAGAAAAATTTTATCGTTTTCTTTGAGCAAGGCCTCCGGTTGCCAAGGTAATCTGGCTGGAATCTGTCTGGCAACCTTCTTGAACTTGTCTAAGTCCATTTTCTGAATGAGGGCGGCAATCGTTTCACCGGAGGCAAGTTGCTTTAGCAATTCGTCATTGTTACCCTCGAATGGCATGACGATGTCTTTGAAATCCGACCATTGTTTTTTATCAAGAAACGGGGCGATGTCTCGTTGTAGGGCCGAATACTGCAAGGGTTGAATCGCAATGTGCTTCATGCGTGCAATGGCCGAATCCAAGGTGCGAACACTTTGAAGGCTCGCGGACTGCGCCTCAATGTCTGCGAGAACTTCCTTGTCCTCTTTGCTCAATCTTTTGGGTGGCTTGTTGGGATCCTCAACCGGCTTTGGCGGCGGAGGGTTCATCTTCAAAAAAGCCTGTTTCGCTTCGTCCGACTTACCAACCACCAACAGCAACTCGCGTGAAAGCAGTTGTTCGACGGTGAGCTCATCCAAGCGGTAGAGTACAGAACCAAACAACGCGTCAGGAGTTGACTCAACTTGGATCGACCACGTCGCTCCAAAATTGATTTCCGCATATTCCGCAATCTGTCGATGGATCTCTAGCTCGGATTCCTGGCTCAGCGACAGAGAAGGAGATACGCTCATCCATACCTTCACACGGTACGGAGAATACTCCCAGATTTCCTGGGCCCAAAGCGAGCGACCGTTGAGGCTTGTCGAAACCAAGAAGCAAAGCATCAGAACGGCAACGAAACGCAATGAAGTTGGAAGGTATCGATGATAACGATTCATCGTGCCTGAAACCTCCACTTTTGGACGTCTTGGTACAAACTGATCGGTTTCTTGGCGACCCCGATTGCTTCTCGTCGATGAGCGAATGTTTCTCGTACTTGCCATAACGGTAGAATCGGCAAATGCGCTGCCACAACGGAATGCAGATCCTGGCAGCCTTGCCTAACCTGGGGCCAATTGCGAGCGATACTCAATTGTCCCAACGCATTAACAACAAACTGGTTGTTCGATTCAGCCGGACCGCCGATGCCAAACAGGCGTTGCGCATCGGTGGCTGGTTCCCAAACGGCCGCAGAGACATAGACAAAATCCACGTCGGAGTCGTCGTTAGGACCTGGCAACTCCTTGAGCACAACCAGTTCGGCAGGAACCTCGATCAACTTCCAGGCTTGAACGATGGCTTCTCCAGCGACCCGCGCAGACTCGTAGTCCGGCACACCCAGCTTTATGGTCGGGATGGGCTTGAAGGCTTCCTGCCTTTTTTCCGCTAGATTCTTCAGTTTGGTTGTTGTGAGCATCAGCAAAACTTTGGCTAGCTTTGCATCGTAGGGGAAGTTCTCGACATTCTTGTTGTAAGCGTAAGCGATATGATCCGCTTCCGTGGCACCATAGGGAAATGGACCGCTAATTACGCGGCTAACTTCCGAATCGGTGTTGCCCAAAATTTCACCGTTCAAAATTCCTTCGCGATTGATTGCATAGAGCAGCGCCCGTCGAAATTCACGATTATCCATGTATGGGTTCGTGGATTTGGGGATCAGCATGTGGACCATCGGCAACGAATACTGATCGACAATAACACTGGTCACATTACGAAGCTTAAATGCATCGGCGGGAAAGAGTCTATCAATGATTTCGATTTCGCCTTTCTGCAAATCAACAATCGCTTTCTGCGGATCAGAATAAAGGATTTCTTGAATCTCTTTGGGTTGATAGTCGGCAGGAGGCTTGGTGTCCGCCCATTCGAACCTCTTCAGCCCCGGTTCACTGCTCTTCAATTTGTAAAGTGTCTTTGGCGCTTGCGAATCATTTTTGTTGTTCATTTCCCACTGCAGGAATGCTTCTGGCAAGACGTGCGGTCTCCGCAATTTCAGTTTCAATCTCTCGGGGCCAAAGACGGAAACGGAGTCAACGATCGATGCCCAACTCGGAATGTACTTAGAATTCCCCACCGTTGCCCGATCCAGAAACGCTTGAGACAAAGCCAAGCTATCAGGCACTAGATCTTTTCCAGGATTCTGAATCATCAGATCCAGTTCGGTTCGGTCATCGCTAAGTTGGAACGACCCATAGCGAAAACGGTACACTCCACCTTCAGGACCGGTATTTCTAAATTCAAACAGTGGATTGGAAATCAACTGGCCAACTCGACGCGCAGGCCAGTCCGTTAACGATGAAGCGTCTGGTTTATCGGAAGTTTCGAATACGGCGATCCGAATCATCGGATATGCCAAGATCAATTCGTTTAGAAACTGCTTTCCTCCTTCGAAGTCGGGCTCGATGGCGAGCATTCTCAAGGCGGCTTGTCTCGCTTTGGCAAAGTCGCCTGCATCGCGTTCGCGTATTGCGAGATCGCGAAAACCAGTTGCCAATTCAAGGAATTTTCCTCGCCACTTGGTAACGACGGGAAGTGGATCTTTGCTACCGTAATCCTTCTCTAAACGTAGGATCATGGCTCGGGCCGTCGCGAGATCGTTGGCAGTAAAATACGATTCGATGAGCTGGCTGGACACATTCGATATCGCCTTTCGAATACTGTCTTTCTCCTTATCTTCAGGGAAGGACCGTTGGAACTCTTCGAGGACGCCCAGCGCGTGCGGCAATCGACGTTGCCCAGCCATTTCGATTGCGCTTCGGTACAGAAAATCCCGACGGAGCTTGGACAGTCCTTGGGTTTGCGGATAATTCTTCATCAAAAAGTCTAAATGCTCGAACGCTTCACTGAACTTCTTTTGTTCGAGAAGGATGTTCGCTCGCTGCAAAATCAACTCTTCGAAGAGAATTACCTTTTCAACGTCTTTCCATTGAATCTCATACAGGCGATCCGGGAATATCGGAAACGTGACTCGAAACCTTTCGGTTTCTTTCGGTGATTGTGGGACTTTTCGACCAGGGAAGTCGATGGGATTGACTTTGACACTTCGCCCTTGTTCCTCCTTGCTTAAGGTGATGACATCAAATGGAGTTTCGTCCAGCACGGAACCGGTCACGCCGATCTCTTCCAAGAGCTTGTCTTGCTGGGCTTCTACGAAAGATACAAGCGTCGCCAGTAAAGCGATCGGCAGTAGGAAAACATTCCAGGGGTATATTGATCTCATCATTGACTAACACCTGGATTCTCAGTGGAAGCCGTGGGAGTGGGCACCGTCAAGACAATGCCTTCGTCGCATGGAATGAGCAGCGCCTTGGGCAAAATGAGTGGTGGCCCGCTAATGGGTTCGCCGATTTGCACTTTTGCTACGATACTGCCATCGGTTAGCGATATTCGCAACAAATCGCCGCTGGCGGAAGTGAGGAGGCAATCCGATTCCAGGAGAGTGGGGAGCCCAACTAGTACCGTTTTTTCCAGCGCCCGTGTCCATAGTCGCTTACCTGTTTCATCGCACGCAACCAATCCGTCGATGTCACTAAAGGCCAAGAGGTAGCTCTTGGAATCGCTATCAATGGTATAAGGTCCCCAGGTAAAACGACCTTCGACGGAAACGGATGAAAATCGCTTAAGTTCGCCGGATTCGTAAAAGTCCAATTGATCGCCGGACGCGCCTGCAGAGACGCCAACCACCACGTCTTTGATGACCGAAAGCCTCCCTTTGAGCGATTTCTCAAGGGTTTGCGACGTGATGCTTCGCAATTGCTTGCCCGTCGACAGTTTGTACATGAATCGCTTTTGGTCAGCTACGACGACGGTCTGCTTATCTGCCAGAACAATCGGGTTGAGCCACTTCGGTCGTTCTCCCGCTTGAACGGATGGTTGAAAGGGAACACCGATCATTTTACCTTTCTCGGGGTCAACCAAAGCGATTTGGCCGTTGTCAAGCGGCAGCAAGACGCTCCCGTTACCCAACGCAACTGATTCGTTGCTCGGATACGTATCACCAAGATCTAGGGCCAACATCTTGGTTGGATTGGTCGTGCGACGAGACGGGTCCACCAGAAGCATTTGGTTTCCTTGTGCTTGGTTAAAAATCACGATTCGGGAATCGGTCAACTTGATCGGCGTTCTAAACAACATGGCTCGCTGATTTCGGCCGAGATTCTCCACCGGTGCAATGGGCTGTTTTTCCGAAAACGACTTTCCTTCGATGGAATAAGCGGATGCTTGCGAGGTGATAGCCAAAAAGCCTTTTCCGTCCGAAGAAAGGGAAGTGACAGGTACGCCAAGATCCGATTCCCAAACCATTTCGCCAGTTGCCAGCTTGATCGCCGACACCCGAACTCCTAGGTTGCCACGCACGACCCGAGCATGAATGACAAAATCATCCGCCTGGATCGGTTTGGAGATAAACTGGTCGCCGTCATCCTTCAACCACTGCCGATTGAGTTTCTGCGTACTTTCTTGCACTTGATAAAGAGTAAGTCTGGTGGAGGCGAGCAATAGATCGTTCCCCATCATCAAAGGCCAAGTTAATTTGGGAACTACTTCGTTTTCGACCGAATTCACCTGCTTAATGACTTTGTCCTTAGGATTGAGCGCATCCACTTCCAAAATAGCGACTTCACCCAAATTGGTCACAACCGCTAGTCGTCGACGATCCACTTGAGGCGCAATCACGACGTGACCTCGAAATCGAACTGGCTTTTGTCCAACCTGGATTTCGAGTCCCTCGTCGTTGGTTTGAAATACCCGCATCAAACTGTATTCGGGCCCCTCGTTTTCAAAGAGAATCAATTGATTTTGGATCCAAACCGGCGGCACCGCGATCGACGAAGGTGCGTGGCCAATGTACTCCACTTCTTCGCATTTTCCGCTTGCGCGCGACATGGCATATAGATTGGAATGGTTTCCCAATACATACCGCATTTTCTTGCCCGCAGCGCCCCCTACTCCTACATCGATCGCCTGTGGGAGTTTTTTTCCCCATCGCGTTTGTCCTGTCGCGGCGTCCAAGCAAAAAACTTCGCCTGTAGCCACTCCTGCCGTTGATGCTTCACCCGCGATAGCAACAAAAATATCATCGCCATCGATGGTTGGTTCAATGATTCGTCCAGTGAATTTTGCTTCCCAAACCATCGCACCATCCATGGCCGAAAGCCTTCTGATTTTTCCTTGTTCCGGAATCGAGATGAAGACATCGCTATCCGCGGCAGACGAAATGGGCTTGGGTTCGCCAGTCCAATCGATGCCAATGTGCTTTCGCCATAAAACTTGGCCTGATGATGCGTGCAAAGCATAAACGGACCCTTTGGCTCTCAAAAAAATCGTTGTACCAGGGACACTAGCAGCATTGGCTTTACGTCCAACCAACAGAACGCTTTTGGTGAGTATGGTCGACTCCGGTTCATTGCTGAGACTCGGCATCTGCTTGGCTGGTACCACAAGATCCTGTTGTTGGCCGGTCGCTTGATTGAGCAAATCCCCAAGTTTGGCATCGGATTCCAATTGTGGGTATTTGCGAAGTATTTTCCTTCTCAGCTCGTACGTTTCGCCGACATTCTTTGCCTCCACCGATTTGTTCATTTCGGCGACGGTAGCGGACAAATCCTCGCCCCGTTGAATATCGCGAATCAAACGGTTCTGGTTTTCCTCAATGGTTTTGATTCTCAGTTCGTTTTGAGTCCTTTCCTGCGTGCCCACGTAGCGTGGATCGCGAATTAACTCCATCTGCTGGTTCATTTTTTCGATCAATACTTTGCGGTCAGTGATCGAAGGTGTGTTTTCCGTTTTCGAGACAAACTTTTCGGCGATACGAAGCAACGTGTCGGTTACGTCGCCGCGGAATTTACCAAGTGCGGGCTCGTTGATGATGGTTGGCAATATTTCTTGGGAAGTCTTGAGCGCGACGGTTGGGTCAGCAACTTTTTCCGCATCCTGACGGACTTTGGCTAGTGCCGAGAACACACGTGCCTCGCTGACTCGCTCGTTGCCGGTGAAATTATTCGCAAAGTCCGCGAAGCTCTTGCTGGCACGCTCGTAATCTTGCGACTTGTAAGCATTTTCGGCCAAGCCGAAAGCGTCCTCGGCAGAGCCTTTCAAGAACCAACCCACGAGGGGAATAAAAATGATGATCAGTAGAAGCACCAAGAATCCATAACCGATGATGCGGAAGGATTCCCAAGAACTTTTCTTCTTTACTTTGATATCTCGGACGACGCGACCTGGAAGATCATCCAATTCGGTCGCCTTCCTTCGCGAACGAGTCGGCTTTGCATTGGCAACCACTTCAACGACTTCGACGTCGTCTTCAATGACTTCAACAATCTCTACCTTATCCTCCACTTCGACCACATCAGTAGGTAGCAAGTCGTCGACGGAATCATGGTCACTGACGGGCGCTGGTTCTAGCGGCCGGCCACCCCGCAAGGCCATGGACGGATCTGGCTTGTCGCTGCCAAGCGATTCATTGAGCTCGGTCACCAACTTGGTCGCTTGAAATCGCGTTAGCTGGCCGTTGTCAACCAGCAGCTTTGCTATGGCTTCGGGAGTGACTCGAACTTTGGATTGCTCGACCTGTCGATGGAGCTCAACGATAATTTCGGGGTCGAGCAGACCTCGACTCTCCAACAGGGCTATAAATCGCGATGCTGCCATCGATTAATCAAACTCCTCGACCACGGTCACTTGGATACTACTGAAGCCTTTTTCTCGCCCTGCATCTATGGCCGCCACCACAGCCGCATGAATTGATTCCGTATGCGCTTCGACGGCCAGTTTCAGTGCGTCGTCGTTTGCCCCGGTTACCAATTCTCTGCGTGCGTCACCCAGAGCAATCAACAAATCTTGCTTACTGCTCGCTTGCCGGTCTTCGCCACCTGGCAAAATGATAGTGTACGCATTAAACTCATCGACTTGAACACGAACCGTATCAAGTATTTTTTCCGGTTCTTCTCTCGCATTGGTGCTTGCCTTGTCGGACGGTGGAGGCGGCTCCTCGATGACCTTTTCGCTGGTAAACGAAGCGGTAATCATAAAAAAGATTAACAACAAGAACGTGACGTCCACCATCGGGGTCATGTCCATGTCATCCTTGGGAAGCTCTCTCTTGGCGAACAGGACGTCGCCAAAGTCATCGTCATTATCTGGCTCACTAAGTCGTTTTTCGGACTCAACCTCAAAGTGACTATCTGCCTGACTTGACTCGTAGCCTACCACCGGAGAACCTACGGAAACCAGTTCGCCCGGAACCGCTTCAACCGCAGCGAACTCTTCTTCCGAGGAGATGATCTCACCTTCGACAAAACCTTCCGGTTCTATGTCCGCATTTTGAGCATCTGGTAAATCGGCTGGTACTGCGATGTTTGCATCGCATACTGGACATCGTATCGAACGCCCAAGCATGCGTTGGTTTACGGAATGACTCGAGCCACATTTATGGCATTCTACACGCAGCGACATCAGTTCGCCTCCGACACTGCAATATTGATCATTTTGCCTTCTTCGAGCACCTCGGAGATGGCTTGTTTCACTTTCTTCATCTGACCCGATGTCACATTTCCTTCGGCCCGAACGAGGATTTCGGATTTTCGACCTGAATCCAATTCCAGTTGGATGTATTCCGCTATCTCGGCGGCCTGCAATTCAGGGTCTTCGGAAAAAGTTGTGCCATCTCCTCTCGCGACAATGGGCGTGCCGCCTGTCCCCCGGCTAACCAAAATCGAAACGCAGTTTTTAATCACCACCGAGCTGCCATGTTTGGCGGGCGGGACCGGATAGGTTTTTTCACCAGTCATCTTCGAGGTAAGAATGAAAAAGATGAGCAGCAGGAACACCATGTCAATCATCGGCGTGATGTCCATTTCGGCATCGAGCTGCGGGCGTTTTCCTAACGAGACAGGATCAAGCTCCGAATCATCCGAAAGATCGACAGGCAAAGGCTCTTCTTCCAAAGTCGCATTGCTCATACTGAACCTGCTTTCTGGACCATTAGGCACTTTGTCGTGGTCGTCGCTGCTCTTCTCGGGCAAGTCCCACTTTATATGCCTCAAGGACCCGAGTTAATCCGGCCGCAACCAAATCCTGCATGTGCTGAATGCGGTTGCTAATGGTGGCCATGGCCATCACCAACGGCATAGCGATCGACAACCCAATGGCGGTCGTTTCCAGCGCGACTCGGATGTCACCAGCGAGTTCAGATGGACTCACATTTACTGCAGAATTCAACTTACCGAACGCGCCCATCATCCCCATCACCGTTCCAAACAAACCAAGCATGGGTGCCGTCTTGATCACCGTCACAATCCAGGCAATGCTGTAGTCCAAGTCCGCGACCACATCCCGCTGAAAACGATCAAGCACCAATTGCCTCACTTTGTTGAAACCGAATATGCGGTTTTTGCAAACGAAAACAACCATCATGGGCAACGCCCTGTTGTCCCCCTCGCAGACGCTAATAACCTTGTCGAAGTCCCCCCGTTTCAAATCCGGCTCAATCGAATCGAGAAAAGCATCTTGTGCCTCCTCCGTTTTGAATCGTTTTCGACCAACCCGAGTCATCACCAAAACCACAAAATAAATCCCCCAAAGGGCTACCGCGGCGAGGGCGAAATAGCACGCATTGCTGACAAAGTTTAAGAGTGCGGTTTTGTCCATAAACGAAATGATCCGAAAAAGAAAACAATGGTTGATGGCGATGCGTGAAAGTACAGCCTCTCTGGGAGGAGGCTACTCTTCCTCTATATGATAGCCAAGACTCCAGCGTTTGAGGATCGGCTTGTCGGATATTTCCGTTGGAATTGATCCATTCAACCTCAGATTAACGTGCCAACGGCTATTCCAAGTAGGTGGTCCACTGAGCCGCATGGATGTATTGTTGAATCAATGCGTCTCCTTTTTCGGCGGGACAGCCTCCGGTTTCGATCGCAAACCGGATGCGTTTGCTGAATGCCTCTTGCAAGTGCGGAACGTCGTACCTCGCGAAAGAAACCATATCTTGAATTCGACTGCCTGGCACAATCTTCGATACGTGAAATCTCCCATCTGACTCCATGAAAATCTGAGCTTCATTCGGCAAGCCAAACAAATTGTGATACGACCCCATCACTTCCTGATAGGCGCCGAGCAAGAAAAGTCCAAGATAATATTCTTCGTTTTCACGCCACTCTGGCAATTCAAGCGTTTCCTTAACGTCCTTCAAATCCACAAACTTGTCGATCTTGCCATCCGAATCGCACGTCACATCCACCAGAGTCGCGAAGTCGACCTTGGATTCATGCAATCGATGCAATGGTATGACAGGAAACAGTTGGCCGATGGCCCAAGAATCGGGGGCCGATCGAAACAACGAGAAATTGCAAAGGTATTTGGCCGCAAGCACACGCTTGACGTCTTCAAATTCCTCGTTCGGTGTTCGTGACTGCTCAGCCTCTCGAAGCGCCCTCGCACACACTTCCCAGTAAAGAACCTCCCCTTTGGCTCGGTCCTCAAGCGAAATCAATCCCAAGTTGAACTGCGTGTGCAACTCGTCCTTGAGCTCGACCGCATCGTGGTAGTATTCGAAGTAGTTCTTGCCATTGATTTCATCGCAGAGTCCTTTGAGTTCTGTGATCACTTGCGGATCGTCCTCATCGATTGAGACCAACGGCTGATCGTCCGCAAACGTTTCAATTTCCTCTCGAATCGAAACGACCAAAACCGTGTGGTAAGCGGTCATCATGCGACCGCATTCGGTGACCAGATTGGGATGAGGAACGTTCTCTTCATCGCAAACGGTCTGGACCGTGTACACAACGTCGTTGGCAAACTCTTGAACCGTATAATTCATCGAGGACTCAAAACGGGTCTTCGAACCGTCGTAGTCGACCCCCAAACCTCCACCGATATCCAAAAAGTCGACAGGCAAGCCCAACTGATGGATCTTGGAGTAAACGCGAGCCGCTTCCTTCATGGCATTTTTCACCCGCTTGATATCCGTAATCTGCGAGCCGATATGGAAGTGGAGCAATTTCAAATACTGCTCCTTTTTATTTTCGCGCAACAATCGAACGCATTGGATGATTTCCGACGTTGTCAAACCGAACTTGGCCGAATCGCCCCCCGAACTGGCCCATTTGCCAGAGCCTCGCGTATAAAGCTTTGCGCGCAATCCAATCCATGGACACACTCCCGTATCGTTGGCAACGCGCAGCAGCATCTTCAATTCATTCAGCTTTTCAACGACGATCACGACGCGCTTGCCAGACTGCACTGCCAACGATGCAAGTCGACAAAACGCTTCGTCTTTAAACCCATTGCAGATCAACAGCGAATCGGGGGTCTGTTCCTGGGCAACCGCCGCATAGAGTTCCGCTTTAGAGCCGCATTCGAGTCCGACTCGACAACGATCGCTTTCCTTCAAAAACTCTTCGACCACTTCCCGCCGAGGATTCACTTTCATCGGGAATACTGGATAATGCTTGCCTTGGTAGCCGAATTGTTCTATCGCATCTCGGTAGGCTCCCGTAAGAATCCGCAGTTGATTCGTCAGAATCTGCGGAAATCTCAGCAGGATTGGCAACTGCAGTTTCTTGTCCTTGACCAAGTGGTCGACCAACCCCTTGAGGTCGACATTGCGAGCATCTTGGGCACTTGGACGGGCAATAATGTTGCCCGCGTTGTTTACATCGAAGTAGCCGGCGGACCAGTTTTCGATTCCGTATGTAGATTGGATACGTAGAATCGTTTCTTCGTTCATTCCGACCGGCTTTCCATTGGAAGTTATTCGCGAGCGATTAGTGCTCACTGAATTCTAACCGGTTTGCCGCTAGGCACTAGTGCTTTGCCTTCACCAAGCACTAACGCGAGGGGCAGTTTGAAATCTACCTATAATCTGTGTGGCACGCTTTGAGGTACGAAGGGCGTGGTGAATCGCTAGAGTCATTTGCAACACTTCCCACGCCCATCGCTAGTCGCGCTAGTCGCTTTGGGCGTGCCACACAGTGGCGTGGCCTGGTAGTTTTCTGTCTGCCGCTCGCCTAATGCGTAGTTAAACTCTGCGAGCCCGACAAATCAATCATCCCTTTTGTCCATCGCTTACTGTCGGATACGACCGCGAGCAGTTGCTTTAACTTTGCATCCGCCAATGGTTCTCCCAACCCCTCCATACCCGGGCAGCTACCCCACAAGAAACTCGGCCCGGAATCCGTTGTGAGGATCTCTAGCCTCCATTTCGTTCTGCCTGTGTGAGGCGACGGATAAACTTGTACTCTGGAGATTTTCGCCGCTTCCCGAATCGGCGATAGATAGCTGCACAAACGAGCGGCTTCTTCAATTCGAGGATCGCCAAAAGGCTTGCCTTTTTTGCTATTCGTATCTACCGCACCGCTACTTGCGTAAATGGTGATGTAAAGCCGGACGTCGTCCTCGGTGAAGTTGTCGGCGTCCAATAAAACTGCGTCGGCATCGACCGCGAAATACTTGTAAATGGGCTGCCCGTTTTTGATGCCCCGTTGGGAACCAACCATCGCGACGGGAACGCGATATTCCAGATCGATTTTGACGCCACCCGCCATTTGTTGGACTCGGTGCGTCTTGCGAACGCTTGGGTGTGCGTCGAATACACTGGCTATGTAGCCGGGTGTCTTGGAGTCCAACATAGACTGACGGGATAGCGAACTGAGTTCGAAAACCTCGTCAAGAACGTTGGTTCTTTTCAGCCATGGTGGCTGATCCGTAACGTGAATGTTTTCTTTCTTGAGCCCATAGTAGGCCATGTCCAGATTGTGAGCGCCATAATACAGCCAACCGAAATAGCCAACGATGCAAAGCACGGATGGCCCAACCATGCTCAGGATGGCCGCACGCGGAATCGATCGAATCCACGAAACGAAATGATCCCAGAAAATCGGTGGTTGTCGCGGCTGCGAATTTACTTCCACTGAAGCCATCCGTTTTCTTTTCGCTTCCATTCCAGACGAGTAAATTGATGCAAACGTTCGCGTAGGCGAATGGTGAACTTACCAAATTTGCAAATGCAACTGCAATTGCACTCCGGTCCGATCGAGAACCCCATCTACTACACGCTGAGATAACGCTAGCACTTGCGAGCTTGTCGCTCCAGCACTCGCAAATAAGTAGTTCGAGTAGCTTGAACTGAGCCTAACTGCTCCCTCGATGGCGCCGTTGAAGCCTGATTGCTGCAACAATTCCGATGCTTTGTATCCATCTGGATCCACGAAAGCGATGGCCGCGCGCTCAGGAAAACTTGGCTGCCTGCTGCGTTTGACAATCCAAAAAGTTTGTTCACGCTTGGTGAGGCTTCGAACATCACCCGGTTCCAAGCAAAAGGTCGCTTCTAAGATGACCAATTCGTCCAAACTGCTGACGCGGTGCGAAAATGCCAGTTGCCCCCCTCTCACTTCAACAATCTTCCCGTCTTTGGTAAGCAACTTGGCTGACTGGACTTTATGTCCTATGTCCCCTTCGTCCGTGCCTGCATTCCCTCGAAGTGCACCCCCTACCGTACCCGGGATACCCACCAAGTGCTCTAAACCACCAAGCCCAGCACCAACACTAAAGGCAATTAAATGGGAAATTTTCGCGCCCGCACCGCACACAATCGAATTTTCAAATCGCCTTATTTGTCCAAAAGCGGGCGAGGTCAAACTGAACGTTGCCCCATCAAAACCAGACTCGCGAATGAGAAGATTCGAGCCACCACCCACCACCCGCATCGGAATAGCCGCCGCCGAACAAGACTGTACAACGGCTAAAAGCTGCTCGGGATCGTTGGGCTCAACGAAGTAACGAGTTGGGCCGCCGATTTGCAACCAAGTAAAAGGGGCGAGCGATAGATTTTCTCGAACGATCTCTCCGAACGAACTCAAAACACCAGTCTCACGAGAACCCATTTCCCACCTTTTCTGCAGCCAACGATTTCGACAGGCACTTCGAAGCCTGCCGGTCTTCACGTGGAAAATTGGAGCATGAAACCGCGTTCAACGCCAGATGTCAACCTCTCAAACCATTCATCGCAAGGCTTAGGGCAGGTGGCTGAACGAGGTCCTCGCTCAGTACGGTTCCGGTCGATTGACCCCCGAGCCTTAGGTGTCCGATGGCTTCGGGCGACCATCGTTCAAAGCTCAGGGGTAATCGATCGATCAGAACAACAATACGAAAATGGAGTCTAGTTGGACTATCGTCTCAAAGGGAGAATCTCGGAAGCCTTCCGAATCAACTCCTTCACGCGACGCTCGCTCTGCATACCTGTGAGCGAAAAACGTTTCCAACCTTGATCACCTTCGCAAAAAACCACAATTTGCGGCAAGGTGTTTCCCTGCATCACCTGTTGGGCGATTTCTGGGTGCACGTCTTTATCCACTTGGGTAAATACTACCCCCTTCAAATCCCCGGCATTATTCATCGGGCTGATGGTTTCTGACTTCATGGTTCGGCAAGCCGCACACCAATTGGCGCCGACCAACACAACCAACGGTTTCTTCTCCTCGTGCGCTTTACGATAGGCTGCATCATATGGAATCTGCTCGTCCGGTGGGGTGGGAGCAGTCAACACAGCCAAAAGCGTCAATGCTGCAACATGCAACATGTTGGACCTCTTTCCTTGTTAGGCAATACGAAAATCATCACCTGAAGCTGCGAGGTCCATCTCGCCGCTCACGAAAATCCGTTCGCGAGCGTGCAGGCAAGTGCGTTGTTACCGGTAGATCCTATTGCAAAAAGTCGTAGGATGAGAATCGGAGTCCCAAGCCCTAAGTTGTTAAACTTTGAGGCCTAGGCAAGATCAACCGGCGTCCGATAAGTGGCAGAGTATAGGCGTCCAACCTGCCCCTGCAACCGCTTGTCTACCGTGATGTTTGCTAGCATCGACTCATTCCCTGTCGCATCTTGTGACAAATAGTCGCATCTTGGCAATTGACTAAGTCAACCACTGGCATAGCTAGCAAATTCGGTAAATCTTTGCGATCGTTAGACTTACGGTTCGACGCAAAACCACCATTAAGAAGGGTGTTCCAATAGTCTTCAGAGGGGTATTCAGCATTGCGGTTTGCCGCAGTTTTGTTTTGGGTTTTATTTGGATTTACTTTTCAGATCGACTTTTAGAAGAGTGGTTTGGACCTTCGAGGCGCAAATCCGAACAAAAAACAGCCCGCCGTCATTAGCCAAAAGACAGTGCATTCCGGTCTGCGAAAGTCATGGAAATCGAGCAAATGCGGAACCGCGAGATTGTTCCGAGGTTCGGTTTATGAATCGAAAGTCCCATGGGCCAAAGCGTTGTCGATCGAAAGCAGCCCCTCTAGAATGACAAGCAGACCAACAATCGCCATGTCCGCCGTAACTATATCTTGCCCCAGGATCGTCAAAGCAAAACAACTGGGAATTGGAATAGAAAGCATCGGTTGACTCAGTTTTCGGAATGGACCATAGCCCGTTTTCGAGTCGTACTAAGATCAAGGATATCGAGGCGGCCCTCGGAGGAAAGGCTGTAAAGTCGGGTTCGAGCACTACCTGGCGACAATTCTTGGCAATCGATCAACTCGAGAATATCGATAAACCCTAGAATGTTGGGGCACCGTCGCTACACTTAGCCGCAGCGGCGAGTGACATAATCTTACCGCTTCCCATTTCGTTCAACTCTCAACCTCAGTCTCATGACCGATTCGCAAAACCCAACGGACTCCAATTCAGCCTCCGAAATTCCGGCCAAGCCATTATCCGCTCCCGCGTCAACTGGTGGTGGACCAATCAATTTGGAGCAAATCCGATTGATGCGAGAAGCACAACAGCTAAGAATCCACCAGGACCAAAAGAGGCAAACTCGAGGTAATCCCGCTTCCAAGCCCCGTCCTCCCAAGGACCAAACGGGTACTGAGAATACTCAATCGGAATCAAACGGTGTTTCCGCCTCCATTGAATCAGCTCCTGAAAAGATAGACGCTGAGGCACCAGCACCAAGGTATCGCTCCAACAACGATTCAACTCCAATAGCCTCAAAGATTCCCGTTCCAAGCGTTCGAGCTCGAAGCAGCGAGGAAGAACAGTTGACACTCGACGCCGAACTGGCTGGAGCGGACCTCGATGGATTGATGATCGGCGATCGAATGCTTCGCGTTGGACGATCGCTGGAAGACGGTTCTCGACACCAGGGCAAAGTCATCAAAGTCCATAACGCGAATGTCTTTATCAGCCTCGGCGGACCAGACGAAGGCGTTGTGCCATTGCTCCAATTCGCTGCGCCACCCGTCGAGGGACAAGCTGTCGATTGTTTGATCCGTGCATTCAATCAAGAAGAAGGTTTGTACGATTTAGCCATTCCTGGCGAAACCGTTGCAGTGAACGATTGGGACGATCTAATCGAGGGTTCCGCCGTGGAAGCCAAAATCGAAAGCGCCAATACCGGCGGCGTGGAATGTTTGGTAGGAAACGTTCGCGGCTTCATACCAATCAGCCAACTCTCGGAATTCCGCGTGGAATCGGCAGCAGACTACATCGGCCAGAAGCTCGTCTGCATCATCACTGAGGTCAATCCGCGTCGCGGAAATTTGGTCTTGAGCCACCGGGCTGTCTTGGAAAGAGAGAAAGCCGCCAAACGCAAGGAACGACTCGCATCCCTGGAAGTGGGAGAAGCATGCGAGGGAATCGTTCGTAAAGTCATGGACTTCGGAGCGTTCGTCGATATTGGCGGGCTCGATGGAATGATCCATATCAGCCAACTCTCATGGGACAAAATCAAGCATCCAAGCGAAGTGGTAAAGGAAGGTGACAAGATTCAAGTTCGGGTCGAAAAGATCGACGTCGAAACTGGCAAAATTGGCTTGTCCTATCGTTCCCTGCAGGACAACCCTTGGACCGACGTCGACGCCCGATTTCCAATCGGTACGGTGGTGCATGGCAGCGTGACGCGGCTTGCTAATTTCGGAGCTTTTGTTCGACTAGCAACCGGTATCGAAGGGCTCATCCATATTTCGGAGCTGTCGCACAAACGGGTTGCCAACGTCGCGAATATCCTCAAGGAGGGTGAGGAGGTCGAAGTCAAGATTCTCACCGTCGATAAAGACAATCAGCGAATCGGCCTTTCACTACGTGCCACGCAAGCCAAGCCCGAAACTGCCGCCTCAGCGGCGCAAAAAGCAGAACCAGAAGATGAACCGAAGCGTGAGCCGGCAGTTCGCAAATTCCAGGGTACGCTCAAAGGAGGGACCGGCGTCAACAACGGCGGTGAGCTATTTGGGCTCAAGTTGTAGTTGTGTATCAAAGGCTACGGGAACTCCACCCATTTGCCTTCAATCCATCTTTCGTGCGGCCTGAATCTTGCTTTGTAGCTGAGATGCGGGTTCGCGGAAACATACATCCCTAAATAAGCATATTGCCTGCCGGAGTCGCAGGCAAATTCGATTTGCTTAAGGATGGAATAGGTGCCAAGTGAAAGCTTGGCGTGTTGTGGATCGAAAAAGGTGTAAACGGCTGAAATGGACAAACGACCACAGTCAACGATGGAGATTCCAACCAAAGCCTCGTCCATCCAGAAGCTCAATTCCATGGAATGCGGCAAGCAGGTATCAACCAAGAAATTCCCATAGTCTTCGGGGCGATATTGGCCGTCTGGATCTCCTAAACCGCGTTGCGTTCGATGACGGTTGAAAATCCCAAGACGATGTTCGTCCAAAGTCGGTTTAGCTACACAGATTTTCAGACGTTGGTCACCCCGTTTTAAGACTCGCTTGAATGAGGCTCGCCAAACAAATTTCCTGACATCGACCCGTGACGGTTCGCACGCGGAGCAGGATTGACATGCGGTATGATAAAGGAATACACCGGATCGACGGATTCCACTTGCCAACGCTTGGTCGAACTCGTCGAGAGTCAACAGGCGGGCCGGTAGCTTCAACGGTAAGTCGGCAATGCGACCGTCCAAGTAGGAGCAATCATGGACATTAGGAATCGAGTCCGCAATGGGGAGCGTACTCGGGAATCGAGAACGTCCTAAAGGGTCGGGGTTAGCCAACGCTTCCTCGGTTTTTGGGTCATTCATGTGGCGTTAAATGTCCAACTGCCCTACCGCAGTAGCCTTAGTTTGCAGTTTTGGATCGGGGCAATCGCAAACCGCAAACCCGTCAAACCTATTATAATCCTACCAGAATCGTTGCTGTGGGAAAGACAACGCTGAAAAGTGTCCAAGTTTTAACGACTTTTCAATCGCGGGCCACTATCCTTCTGTCGGACGAACGCGAACACTTGCTTATCCTCAACCACAAATCGGTTCCCAAGGATTCGGTTAAGCTACGCTTGGGCAAGACCGATGTTATACTTGGGCAAGAGGCTTCGAAAAAGCATTAGCAATTTACCGCGTAGGAGCCTACCATATGTCAAAACGACCTCATGATTCCAAGAACAAATTGAGAAAGGTCGAAATGAGTTCGTACAAAGGCCTTGATGGCATTCTTCAAAATTGGGAGTTTGACCCCCACGCCCTGTCCGTCAGGCTGGTGAAAGGGGACGACGGCAGAGATGTCATCCAGATGCGAGTCGATCTGGGAGTCCTCCAAATGGAAACGCAGGGGAGGCCCGACGGACTCACGCCAGATGGTTTCTCAACTTTCCTCGACAGCATGCTTGACGTCGAAAAAAACGATCAAGATTTCGTCATGGACGAGGACCAATGTTTTGAAGCCGACCGCGAATTTGTTCAGTTCTATCATCGCCGAATTTCCTGGTTGCGTTTGCAACACTATCATCGCGCGGTCGAGGACGCCGACCACACTCTGTCGCTCATGGATGTTTGTCGAGACCATTCGCCAGAAGAAGAATGGACCATGAGCCACGAACAATACCGCCCTTTCGTATTGTTTCATCGAACTCAGGCTTCGGCTTTAGCAGCCCTCGAAGACGCCGATGCTGAAGATGCCGTGGCAGAGATCGACAGTGGTCTCGAACTAATGCGAACGGTTTTCGAAGAACATGATGCAGAAGAGGAATTCGAGCAGGACGAAATGGTCTTACAACTTCGCAAGCTTCGGGATTCGCTCAAGGAGGAATACCTTGGACCAAGTCTCGAAGAGCGGCTCGAACACGCAGTCAAGTCCGAAGAATACGAGTTGGCCGCAAGACTTCGAGACGAGCTCGCTCGCAAACAGAATTAAAAGGCGAGTCGCCTTTAGAGGTAGGAAAGCCGCATTGAGTTGCGGCTCCACTTTTGGCTCGGGGACGCTTTAGGTCCGCTCGATCAATTAGTGGGATAGGCTTCCAGCCTGTCAAGCTGAAAATGACAGGCTTGCCACGCAACTCAGAAATGCCCCATCACCAAGGGGAGTTGAAATGCCCCCGAGTTTACTCGGGGGATATTTACCATCCCTCTAGATTAGATGGTCATAAACCCTGGCGTGACGTAACAATTCCAGGTTGCGGCACTAGAAGCCTATCCCAAGGCACAAATGGGACATTTATTGATCGACCGTTCCTAAGATTTCCTTCCAATCAAAGCATAGTAAGGAGGCCATAACCACGGCATCCCAGGCACGCGAGTTCGCGATTCAACGAACCAAGTGACTTCGAACTTGCTGTAGAGATACGGAATATGGTCTGCACAAGGACGGACATTGTCGATGTCGAACCAAGCGGGCCAAAAATGACGCGTCCACCAGCCATGATGCTGATGTTCGGCACAAATCCGATGCTTGCGGGCAACATAAAAATCGACAACTCCAATGACCCCACCCGGCTTCAACATCCGATAAGCCTGATCGATCGCGGCAAACCAATTAGGGGTCATCGAAAGCGAGTACGAAAAGGTCACTATATCCACTTTTCCAACTGGCAAAAACTCCGTTGTGTCAGCGGCAATCGTGACTGCGTTTCCCCACCCGCCGCCATGGATCTTTTTTGCAGCCTCCGCTATCAGTGACGGGCAAAGATCGACGAGCATGATTTCGGAACATGCCTTCGCTACCGGACCAACTGCCTGCAACAGGTATCCGGTCCCGCACCCCAAATCGCACCACCGAGTGTCTGGCCCGAACGGCAATCGCGATGCCAATTCATCGCGACCCCGCAGAAACGGCTTACGAAACGCATCGTATTGCTCGGCTTGATAGCCGTAGAAACTTTCAAGACGTTCCGCATGCGTGTTCCCCCGTATCGGTTTGCTCACAAACTTCAGCAACAGAACGAATTTCTTAATCCAATGCATAAGCGTCCTAAGGGTGGTGTCTTGAAATTACGTCAGGCCGCCATTTGGCTAAACAAGTGCAACCATAAGCCGTAACCCGTTCCTGACTCCGAATCTGCTCGGCCGTCTCGGAATCATATGCCAACAAGTCTCCCAGACGGACCGAAGTACTCCCGTGCAAGACTTTCACGTCATCAACAAAATCCGTTCGAAGTCCCAGGCTACGCCACAGGATTCGACAGTCCGATGTCGAACGCTCCAATATCGCTTGCCATTCACTTGCCAATTCCTGCGATCGCGAGCCTGTCAGCCAATCCATGTGATCGAGCAACACAAATCGTGAAAGTGAGCCATCATGGCTTTTGAGGAACTGCTCAACGCTGCCGGTGTACGAAACCAGGCGATCGAGATTCTTCTTAAGGTGCTTGAACTGATTTGCCGCGAGGTAGCGAGGACAAACATCTGGCGTGAACGAACCGGTTAGATAGACTCGCCAAAAGTAGTTCTCGCGGATCGGAAGATGATAGATGATGCGTTCCGCCTGACGTTGCATGTAAGCTTGAATGTTGGGCTCGAACCGTTGCACTTGCCGTCGCTGTTGAGGAGGGATCCCAGAGAGTGCCAGCAAAAAATCGCGACGCAATGCAAAGCCTAACCAAGGACCCCAAAACCGATCTTTGAGATCGCGCTCATAAATGTCAATCTGTTCCTCGATGCTTTTGGCTTCCAAGAGTCTTTCGATGGGCTCTCGAACCTGCAGAACGCGATCGATATAGAATCGAAACCAAGCTGCAAAGTAGCCGGAGGTGGTTCGGTAATAAAAACTCGCCGAACCACAAAACAGTCCTATCTGATGGTCCCAAAAGGCTCGAAAAACTTCGGCCAGGTGTGGACGCAAAGCGTCCTGGTAAATCTGGCGTGCAAGCTTGTGATGCCCAGCTCCAAAAAAGGCAAAGAAGTCAGGCCAGTCGAGCGTTTTGATGGCGGCTCGCTTGAGTTCTAAGAGCGCATTTTGACGATAGTTAATGTCGACGGCATAAACGCAGGCAGGATTCTCCAGCAAATAGTCGAGCGCATTGCAACCGGCGGAGGTAATCACAAGAATGTGATCCGTCGGCCTGATTTGCAGTCCGATAAGATCTGCCCTCGGGTCTTCCCAGCACGACGCATAAACCAAATTCCGCTCGTGAACGAAGCGGAACATGCGTTGCCCAAACCAATCAAACATCTTGGCCGTCGACGGTTGAAAACACGTGGCTTGGCGGCTCTTGGATCCGCCTTGTCGTATAACGCGGCCCTCGCCACATGCAAAGGTAATGCCAGACCAAGGATTCTCGCGGACCGGGCTGTTGTTCCGACAACCGAGGAAGGTAGATCCATGGAATATTCGGGCGCTGATGATGCAACAAATGCCAATTATGGTAAAGCCAAACGCGATCTATCCACCCAATGAAGCGAAGATTGCGAGCGCCGTTAAGAACCTCACGTTCTGTCCCAAAGTGATGCACGTATTGCATGGCAGACCAACTGTACCCAAACCCAAAATACACTAGTGCATACCTCCAAACCGCAATATCAAAGCTCCAAATCATGACGCCATGAAAAACGATGGCCAGCACGGCCTCAATTTGAATCAGCCAGAAAGTGCGAGGATTCAACGCATCCATAAACGCAGCACTCGGCCGATCGAATTCGAAGAATCGGCGTTTGAACAAAAAGGGCACCACCAAAACCGCAAAATTCGACAAGACTACTAACATCCAATAAAAACCAGTCAAAATTCCGTACAAGATAAGCCATTTCAGCCATGGATGATCGCCATCGAAATAGTGGTCGAAGGCCTCGTCGTCCGATCGGTTTCGGCGGTGATGTCCGAGGTGCCCTTGCCGTATCAAGTGAAACGGGGCTGGGAAAAGAATTGCCATTAAGACTCCCAGCACGTCATTCACAGTACTATTCGGGTGCAGCATTCCATGTTCAGCTTCATGTACGATCGAATAGATCGAATTCCCTAGGATCGCAAAGGTGACAAATAGAAATCCAATTTGCCACCACTGGGTCGCCAAAGATGTCGCGAGCATGACCGCAAAGAAACAAACGATCTGACCGCAAACGATCAGCAAGTTCAGCCTTGTCGGGATCGGGTATACTTTTCGATTCGTCATGATCATCATGATAACAGATGCACATTGAATTCGTCGAATGCACATGAACGCCACTCACCAAAAACCGCGACAGGGAGAACGGCTCGCGATCCGAGATATGGGCTCGATTCCTTTGTTCCCAGCTTCTTGGTATCGATTTGGCGCGCTTTCGGAAATCGCACGAGGGCCAATCTCCAAGGATCTTTTGGGCGAGCGGATGGTTGCGTTTCAAACATCCAGCGGACTGGTCTCGGTTTTGGATGCCCGTTGCTCTCACATGCACTCCGATCTAGGTAACGGTCGCGTGGTTAACGATTGTATCGAATGCCCGTTTCATCAATGGAAATATGGAATCGAAGGTAGCTGTAAAAATATTCCATGTACCGACGTGATTCCAGGCTTTGCAAAGCAGACCGTGTATCCAACCGCGGTTAGGCATGGCCAAATCTATTTTTTCTACGGTCCAAAACCCCTTTTCGACTTGCCCTTTTACTTTGGTGAAGAGCACACAAACTTTGCCTTTAGCCGAACGTTCACGGAAGTGGTCGAAGCGCCTTGGTACATGATTTCCATCAATTCGGTTGATTTCCAACACTTTCGTATCGCTCATGATCGTCGGTTGATTGGCGAAACTCAAATCGACTACCCCAACCCAATGGTCCACCGCGCAAAGTCTCTTTTTCAAGTCGAAGGAGTCTCTTGGTCAGATCGCATCACTCGGATGGCGGGTGGATCAACGGTACAACTTGAGATCACGGAGTGGGCCGGCAACGTAATTCTAGCGCGTGCCACGCTGCCGCGGGCTCAAACATTCGGTATGCTATTCCTTGAGCCTCAAAGTTCCCAACGCACACTGGCACATATTATGGTCCTAGCCCGTAAGAGCGCAAGTCCGCTTGGTCGAACGATGCTCGATCCTGTTAGAACAAGAATCCGAGCGTTGTTAATTCGACGTTTCTTGCGATCCGATATCCCAAGAATGAAAGGCAGTTATGTTCAACCTCACACTCTCATCAGCCAAGATCAAGCGGTCGCAGACTACATGCAACTTCTCTGCAAGTTGCCCTGCGGTGGGCCTGCGTAATTTGGCGACTTTTGTTTTTGCGATGGTATTGCTATTCGCAGCCATAAACAGTGTGGGCATTGGACAGGAGCTTGAACCGGCTCATGCCGAGATTAGTCAGTTGCGAGAAAGGGTTTTTGCAGCCTACGAGTCGAGAAATCTGGATGCACTCCTTCAAGACGTCCATCCCGAAGTAATTGCAACTTGGCAAAACGGTTTTCGCGCTCGAGGCCACAACGCGGTTCGAACGTTTTACGACGAGATGCTCAATGGCGATCAGAGAGTTGTTCGCGACGTAAAGAGCACATTCACTGTCGACGGACTTTCGGTGCTGCATGGGGAGCGGGCGGCGGTTGCATGCGGCAATCTGGACGATCACTTCGAACTTAGGAACGGCACCAACCTGGATTTGAAAAGCAAGTGGACCGCGACCCTTGTCAAGCAAGACGATCGATGGCTGATCGCGAGTTTCCACGTTTCCAGCAGCGTTTTTGATAACCCCATCTTGGCTGCGGTCAAGTCTTGGCTGACAACTTGTATTGTCATTACCGCAATCGTCGCCTCAATTGTGGGCGGAATATTTGGTTTCCTGATGACTCGACGACCTAAAGGTTCGGCGGACCATGCTGGCTAGTTGGTTGGATTCGCAGGATCGACAACTTGTTGAGACCGCGCAACGCAAATTGGAGGAACTTTTAACGCGTTTGGGACGCGACATTTTTGACATCAAGGATGTCCAAGATGCGAATCAACAGTATGGCAGCGACTTTGCTACGACGCTTTTGTACGCATGGCTTTTGAGATCAAAAGACCAAGGGCCATTCATTGCGGATTTTTTCGAGAATGGCCATCTTCAGTTGGAAAAGACTTTGCTCTCAGACTATTCGCTGCCAGAAAAAGTCGTGTTGGTTCCAGGGGCGTTCTATGAAGAATATCCCGGAACTGGCGGCGGAGGCGAACTGGTGATGCATGAATTGGAGCAACTTGGGATACCCGTTGTTCGGGTGCCAATACGAAGCGTCGGGACCCTAGAGCAAAACAGTTGTATTTTGCGACACTATCTGTCCGAATTGGGAAACCAGAATACGTTGATGGTCTCCCTGAGCAAAGGCGCGGCGGATATCAAATGCGCGTTGCGAGACGATCCGCACTGTTTTCGGAACGTTTCCCTTTGGGTCAGCATTGGCGGAATCCTGTCGGGTACCCCTTTGATCAATTGGGTCGGTGCGCGACCACCTGTCGATTGGCTTAATCGCTTAGTTTTTTATTGGCGAGGCCGAGACTACCGTTTTTTTACGCAGCTTGCGCGCGCTCCGACGGGTGGTCTCGACTTCGATTTGAGTCTGCCGTCACACCTCCAAACGATCCACGCGGTTGGATTCCCCTTGCGGCTTCATGCCACCACTAGATACGCTAAGATTTGGCACAAACGATTTGCAAAGCTCGGACCCAACGATGCAGTCCTGCTGCTCGAAGATTTGCTGCGATTGCCAGGAAAGATTCTTCCGATCTGGGGTGTCGATCACTACTACAGTCCTAAGTGGGATTTTCGCATGTTGGTCCATGGTATGCTACGTTATTGGAACAATCATATTTGTCCGCCGACCAGTGCAGCGTCACGAACCCCCGACGAAACAATAGATCGATAGAATCTTTATGAAATCGAATCGAATGCGGATTGCACTTTTATCTCCAAAAGGGCCCTTGTATCGGCATCGAGGTGGGATTTTCGGCAAGTCGCTGCGATACAAACCGTTGACTCTACCAACTCTCGCATCTTTGATTCCCAAGGAGCTGGACGCCTCGGTCGTTTGTATCGATGAAGGAATCTCCGATATCGATACCGATCTCGATGTCGATTTGATCGGGATCACTGTCATCACAGGGACTGCGGTTCGTGCTTACGAACTGGCAAAGATCTTTCGGGGTCGCGGTATTACCGTTGTGATGGGGGGTCCTCATGTGACTCTCGCACCGGAAGACGCTCAGCCACACGCGGACAGCATTGTGGTTGGCTATGCCGAAGACGAATGGCCGCAATTGCTGCGCGATTTCGCGGCAGGCAATCTCAAGCCGCGGTACACTCAAAGCCCAAAGCTCGATCTGGCCAATCGACCGCTTCCCGATCGATCGGTTCTGCCGGATGCTCGCTATCTCACCTCCAATGTGTTCGAAGCCACACGCGGTTGCGTTCACAACTGCGATTTTTGCGTCGTTCCCGCTGCCTGGGGACGCAAACCACTTCATAAGCCCGTGGAATTGGTCATCGAAGACATTCGAAAACAAAAAGCCAAACAAGCCATCTTCGTCGATCTCAATCTCATCGCGCACAAAGACTACGCTGCCAAATTATTCGAAGCTTTGATACCATTAAAAATCCAGTGGTATGGCTTGGCAACCACCATCCTTTGCGATGACATTCCGCTTCTGGACCTTGCGGCAAAATCCGGTTGCCGCGGATTGCTGATGGGGCTCGAGTCCATTTCGCAGGTCAACCTGCGGGCGAGTCATAAGGCCTTCAACTCGCCCGACGACTATCGTCAGGTTGTTGAGAGGTTGCATGCGCGTCGCATTGCCTTGCAAGGGTGTTTTGTATTCGGGCTCGATGACGACAATCCAGACGTTTTTCTGAAAACAGCCAAGTTCGCGGTGGAAGCCAAAATCGATCTCCCTCGATTTGCCATCGTAACCCCTTTTCCCGGAACAGCACTCTATCATCGCTTGGAGTCGGAACAGCGCATCTTGACGAAAAACTGGGAACTCTACGATGGGCAACATGCGGTTTTCCAACCCGCACATATGACCGTCAATCAACTCATGCGAGGCACTGAGCAAGCTTGGAAGTACGCTTATCGATGGTCGAGCATCGCGTCCAGGTTGCGACATACTGCGGCGCCATGGTACATCGCCTTGACAACGAACTTGGGTTATCGCTATTACGCACACCGCCTTCATCAGTTTTATCATTGTGACTCTTGGATGGATCCTATTGCGAAATTCTTGCCGCAAAGCCGAACGCACGATGCACTTGAGGCCGTTTCGTGATCTCCAAACAGTATCGCGTGACGATCATCCATCCGTGCGTTGGCCGCACACGCGGGATGAAACGCTATATGCGAACATGGCAAATGGAGCCACTTCCCGCCGCGATGCTCAGTGCGCTTCTGCCCAAAGAAGTCGAGCGACGATTCTACGATGATCGCATGGAAAGAATTCCGTTCGATGAGCCAACGGATCTGGTGATGATCAGTGTTGAAACTTATACCGCCAAGCGCGCCTACCAGATAGCCAGCGAGTATCGCACGCGAGGGATTCCTGTGGTGATGGGGGGCTTTCATGCGACCCTTTGTCCCGAAGAGGTTGCCCAGTATTGCGAGTCCATCGTGATCGGCGAGGCGGAAGAGGTGTTAGACGAATTGATGGAGGACTACCGAAGTGGATCTCCGAAAAAAATCTATCGATCCGCTGCGAGGCCTAAGTCGCTAACAACTAACCCGGATCGAACCCTTTTTGCGGGGAAGAAGTACCTGCCACTTCGATTAGTGGAGTTTTCGCGGGGTTGCCGATTCAAATGCGATTTCTGCGCGATTCAATCCTATTTTGATTCGACACACAACCACCGACCGGTGGATCGCGTGATCGAAGAAGTCAAACGGGTACGCAAGGGCAGGCAACTCATCTTCTTCATCGACGACAACTTGACCTCGTCGTTGGACGAAGCCAAGGAGTTGATGAGGGCCTTGATACCACTGCGTATTCGATGGGTCAGCCAGTCCGCCATCAACGTCGCCTTCGACGAAGAAGCCTTGGAACTGATGAAACGAAGTGGTTGTCAAGGAATTCTGATTGGCCTTGAGTCCCTTTCCCCTGTTTCACTCAAGGAGATGAACAAGAGTTTCAATTTGATGAAAGGGGGACCCGGACAGGCCATTGCCAATTTGCGGCGACATGGCCTTCGGGTCTATGGCACGTTCGTGTTCGGCTACGACTCAGATACTACGGAAACATTTGAAACCGCACTTCGTTTCGCTAGAACAGAGGGATTGTTTATTGCGGCCTTCAATCATATTACGCCGTTCCCAGGAACGCCGCTCTACGAGCGTCTTCACAGCGAGGGTCGCATGCTGTACGACGCGTGGTGGCTCGACGACCGCTATCGCTATAGCATGATTCCATTCAAGCCCGCTAATTTTACACCTGAGGAACTTCAATCCCGTTGCACGCAAGCGCGGCGGGAGTTCTACTCCTGGAGTAGCATCGCTAGCCGCGGAATGCACCGCGTCAACTACCGCGACCCTTATATGTGGATGAACTATTGGGCCATCAACGCCATGCACCATTGGGACACCGAGGGGCGCAACGGTTTACCCTTGGGGGACGAAGCCTGGACGGGCAAACTACTCAAAGCCGAGGAAGCCGAGATTGGCAAGTTTTCAGTTTGAGCTTGCACGACCTGAAGATGACAAGCAACTGCGGAACCTGCTGGCCCGCAATGTGATGTCAGGCGAAATCTCCCTCAGCTTTCGGCGGGAGCCAGCCTATTTTGCGGCATGCCAATTGGATGGAAGCGAATCTCAAACCATCGTTTGCCGCGAACTGGCCAGCAATCGAATCGTCGGTCTCGGATCGCGATCGGTCCGCGATCGTTATGTCGATGGTCAGGTGGAGCGCATCGGCTATCTGAGCACTTTGCGGCTCGATCAAGAGCATCGTCGGCGTGGCCTTGTCGCTCGTGGCTTTCGGTTTTTCAAAGGACTCGATGAGGATATTAAGGAACCCTTCTTTCGGGCAAAATACTATGTGACCACGATTGCAGACGGGAATGCGGCTGCCGAGCAGACCCTACTAGGAGGGCGAGCTGGGCTTCCTCACTATCATCGCATCGGAACGTGGAGTACCTACTCCCTATCCATGAGGAGATGTCGATCGAGCCCGATCCCAGGTGTCGAGGTCCGACCGGCCCGTGAGTCCGAAATTGGTTTGGTAGTAGGCTATTTGAATACCATTGGGGCTGAGCGAAATCTGTTTCCAAAATACCGTATCGAGGATTTTGATCCGCAAACGGGAACCTTTCGAGGTTTGAACAGATCGCATCTCTTTGTGGCATGGGAGAAGGGTGATATTGTCGGTACATTTGCACTTTGGGATCAATCTGCCTTCAAGCAAGTGGTGGTCGAAGGCTACGCGCCGTGGCTGCGTTGCTGTAGGCCGATTTACAATGCATGGGCCTTTTGGAAAAGGGATCCTAAATTGCCTAAGCCGGGAAAAGTATTAGAGCACTTGGTGGGCACCTTGTTGGTTGTCAGGAACGACAGATCCGATGTGGCTAATTTGCTTGTCTCCAAAGCCTGTGATGCTTACTCTAAGGCAAACGGTAGGCTGAAAACTACCAGTGTGATGCAACCCCTCTCCGGCCTTTCAGGCCGACTCTCCCTGAGGGAGAGTGACTTCGCCCTCCCTCCGGGAGGGTCGAGCGAAGCGAGGGGAGGGTATGACTCATTCTGCGGCTCGCCTAAAACTCCGAATCGTCTGCTTTTGGGGTTTGACGCTCGTTGCCCGCTGTCGACTAAGTTCGCCGCTAGCGCAAGCCATGTGTACACCACTGGCATATACTTAGTAAGCTGGGATCCCATGCAATGGAAAGAGTACAATAGGGATCGTTTGATCTACTTGGAATTAGGTTGCTTGTAATATGTCTCTCGCCAGTGCAAAAAGCGAAACGATGTCGAGCCAAATCGAGTTGGCGGAATCGTTGAGGGCACGAGATCGGCAACAAATGCTCGTTCTAATGCATACGTATTATGACGGAGTTCATCCATCGGAGTTTTTTCGCGATTTATCGGAAAAACAGTGGGTGATAACTCTTCGTACGACCGCTGGAGACATATGTGGATTCTCCACCCAAGTCCTCTTACCTGTCCCTGGCCATTTCGATTCCCTGGCGCTGTTTTCTGGCGACACCATCATTGCTGCGGCGTATCGTGGTAACAATGACCTTGCTGGACTTTGGGGCAGATTAGCCTTGGAACAGATCGGCCTTTTCCCGGACAAGAAACTTTATTGGTTTCTCATTTCTAAGGGGTACAAGACGTATCGCTATCTGTCATTGTTCTTCCGAGAGTATTACCCGAGACAGGGGGTCGTCACTCCTCCAAAGTTTTCCAACCTGATACATGGTTTGGCCGAAGGGAAGTTCGGTGATCGTTACGATCCGACGCAAGGAATTGTTCGAGCCAACGCGCATGGCTGCCACCTTCGAGCTGAAGTCGCGCCTGTTCTGAACCATCGACTACGAGATCCCGATATCTCATTTTTTGTGAAATCCAATCCAGGTCATGCTTTGGGTGACGAACTTTGCTGCTTGGCATCACTGAATCGACAAAATTTCACCTCGGTCGCGTATCGGGTTATCGCTGCCGCTTCGACGAAGGAAGCTCGATGAGCATCTCGGCATTTGCAATCAACACGGCCTGGATGCTGCGATGCCGATCCGAATGGCATCGATTTGTTTCCGATACCAAACACGTGGCGGAGACGCAGGCCGCGTATTTAAAGAACACGCTCCGTAGCAGTCAAGACTCCAAGTTCGGTATGCGTCATGATTTTGCTTCGATCGACTCGGCTCAAGCCTATCAGCAGCGCGTTCCGCTGATGAACGAATCAGAATTAGACGTTGCAGTGACGGCCATATCGGCGGGCGCGAAGAGCGTTCTGACGCGGGAACCCGTCTTATTGTTGCAGCCGACGAGTGGATCGACTCGAGCGACGAAATGGATCCCGTATACGAACTCGCTACGCAATGAGTATCAACGGATGGTAGCCAGTTGGATCGGCAATCTGTTTTGGGAAGTGCCAGAGATTCGGCGTGGCCTAGCTTACTGGTCGATTTCGCCAGCAGGACTCACCAAACAGAGCACCTCATCGGGAATCCCCATCGGATTCGCTGACGACACCGAGTATTTAGGTTTGGTCGAACAATGGCTAGCTCGGCGCGTTTTGGCTCTACCTTCCTCGATTGCACGAGAGTCGGATATCAACTGCTTCCGCTATTTGACACTTTTGTACTTGTTGCGTGCCAGGGAACTTTCGCTCATATCCATTTGGAGCCCGACGTTTTTGTCGGCGTTGTTGGATCAACTTCCAACGCAGAGCGAGTCGCTTCTTCGAGATATTCACAACGGAACCGGTTGTTGTTCGCGCGCAGTTGACATTCACCCCGCCTTAAGAGTCCCGAATCCCCAAAGAGCGAAACAACTTTCGAACATCTTTTCGAAAACCGATTCGACGGAATCCATTTACGAACGGGTTTGGCCCAAGTTAGCGCTCATCAGTTGCTGGATGGATGGAAGTTCAAGCGGCTTTGCCTCGCGCTTGCAATCCCAGATGGCAGGCGTGCGATTCCAAGCAAAGGGCCTGCTTGCAACAGAGGCCTGCGTTTCATTCCCCGTCGTGGGGCAAGACGGATGCGCACTCGCCATTCGCTCGCATTTCTTCGAGTTTTTCCCGTATTCGCAAACCGATGACCAGGTCTATCTGGCAAACCAACTCTCTATTGGCCAGCAGTACACGGTGGTCGTTACCACAGGCGGAGGCTTGTATCGGTATCCATTGCACGACATCGTGGAGGTCACAGGCAAGTTGAACCAGTGTCCCTTGCTGCGCTTTGTCGGACGGAGCAATCAAACGACGGATCTGGTCGGTGAAAAACTGCAAGAATCATTTGTGCAGAATTGTATCGATCGTACTTTGGCGGAACGAAACATCACTCCCTCCTTTGCCATGCTTCTAGCGATTTCACAAGATTTGACAATCAAGGGCGGGAACTCGGTTAGTCATTATCGGTTGCAGATCGAATCGGATTGTGCATCTGTTGAATGCCAGCGATTGGGTTTGGATTTGGACGCCAGACTCAAGGACAACATTCACTACAAGGTTGCTCGCGAGCTAGGCCAATTGGGGCCAGTTGAAGTTGATCCATTGCCGGGACCGGCGGGTACTGCTTGGACTGAATACGAAAAAAAACAAGCGATCAAAGGGCAAGTGCTCGGCACCGTAAAGCCGAAGTCACTGGCCTAATGTCGCCTTTCGCTACGCGAAAGTGCGCATCGCAAACGCACCTTCGCCGTGCCACATCGGGAGTCAGTGATTTTATTCGCAAGGTGCCGCGTGAGACAAGGCGCCGCGTGTGGCACGTCCCTGAGTTTACGAAGGGCGTTGTGAATCGCTAGAAACATTTGCCACAGTTCCCACGCCCATCGCTACCGCTCTGGGACGTGCCACACGATTCACGCTGGGACGTGCCACGCGATTCACGCTGGGACGTGCCACGCGATTCACGCTGGGACGTGCCACACGATTCACGCTGGGACGTACCACGCGATTCACGGTCTGAATGCGTTCCTTCAGGCAGCGATCGACAATTTGCGTTTCCGCTTTTTATTTTGGCGCAAAAAAAGCACGTATGTAATGCGTGCCTTTTTTGTGTTCTTGATCTAGCTCAACCGTATGCTCTGCGCGAACTACACCACCGACTTGATGGTCTTGAGCAATCGCGAAATGATCTTGTACGGATCGGCTTGTGAGTTGGGGCGGCGATCTTCCATGTACCCTTTGTAACCAGCGTTGATAAAGCTGTGAGGGATTCGGACGGAAGCACCGCGATCGGCAACGCCAAAACTAAACTTGTCGATCGATTGAGTTTCGTGCAAGCCCGTTAGACGCAAATGGTTGTCTGGACCATAGGCAGCAATGTGTTCGTCACGATACTTGTTGAATGCAGCCATGAGTTTATCGAAATACTCTTTGCCACCCTGATCGCGAAGGATTGAAGTGGAGAAATTGGTATGCATGCCGGAGCCGTTCCAGTCCCCCTTGATTGGCTTGCAATACAATTCAATATCGAGCCCATACTGTTCTGCATGGCGGAACAGCAGGTAGCGAGACATCCACATATCGTCGCAGACCTTCTTGGATCCTTTACCAAAGATCTGATACTCCCACTGACCCTTGGCTACTTCGGCATTGATGCCTTCGAGATTGATTCCCGCGTCCAAGCAAATATCGATATGTTCCTCGACAACTTGACGAGCAATGTCCCCTACATTCTTGTACCCCACCGCGGTGTAATACGGACCTTGGGGTGCTGGAAAGCCATCCTCGGGGAATCCGAGCGGGCGACCATTTTCAAAGAAGAAATACTCTTGTTCGAAACCGATCCAAAGATCTGCGACATCCTCAACGGTTTGACGAAAATTCGAAGGGTGGGCTTCGCCATTTGGCAACATGACTTCGCACATCACCAAGAAGCCATTGACACGGGTGCTATCTGGGTAGAGAGCCACAGGCTTTAGGATACAATCGGAACTCTTGCCCTCGGCCTGTTGGGTAGAACTTCCGTCAAAACCCCACAATGCCAAATCTGCAACGCTCGTCGGTGCAGTATCCACGATCTTGGTCTTGCTGCGTAGGTTTGGTTCTGGCAAATAGCCGTCCAACCAAACGTACTCAAGCTTAAATTTCTTGTCCTTAGACATTCAGCTACATCTCTCGCATACTTGAGGTAATTATGAAACTGTTTTGGCTCGCATCCCCTGCAGTCCTACCGGGAAATCGACACATGCATTCACGCCTGCATGTCCGCCGCCCAACTGACACCAATCAACTCTCAAGTATCCTGCTACCCAATCATTCTGCCTAAGAGTCTCCAGCCCAACTCGTCTGTACTACGACTCCGTGCTTGGCCGTTCCGGTTTGTCGAATCCGGCCACGAAATCGAGTGGTACATACACGCTATTGGGTGACTGATGTTAAGCTGGTGTTGCTCAACCGAGACATACCTTAACCGCCTATTTCAAGCTCAGCAAGCGACCCGCAAAGTTTCTTTAATCCCAACTTCTCCTGATTACTTTGGCTTATTATGCATGCAGCCCCCCTCCTTTTGTGTGTCTTGGCCATCATGGCGATCGCGTATCGCTTTTACAGTGTATTCCTTGCTGCGAAAGTGGCTTGCAATGACCCGTCGCGGCCGACGCCTGCCGTCCGACTGAATGACGGACAAAATTACCATCCCACGAATCGATGGGTCCTTTTCGGCCATCATTTTGCTGCAATCTCAGGGGCGGGACCGTTGATTGGGCCAGTTTTGGCTATTCAGTTTGGATACATGCCTGGTCTTGTCTGGCTGGTCATTGGAGTTTGTTTGGCTGGCGCGGTGCAGGATTTCTTGGTTTTGAGTGCGAGTGTACGGTTTGAAGGAAAATCGCTGGCTGAAATGGCCAAGCATCTTTTGGGGCCAAAAGTCGGGTTACTTGCTTCTGCAGCGATCTTGTTTATCGTGATCATTGCGTTGTCTGGACTTGGCATCGTCGTAGTCAAGGCACTGGGTGGTGAGACGGTTGCCATGATCCCTGGGACAAAGATCCTTTTTCCTGGTGACCTCACTCAGCAACCAATTGCAAGTGGCACACGACTGCAAGTGCCACCAGGTGCAACGCTTAAGTATACGAGCGGAGAGTTTACGCGGAGTGAGTCGTTTACGATGCAAATTCCAACGGGGGCGGAGCTCAGCGTCACCGATGGATCATTCCAAGTCCCGGCCAGTTCCTTCGAGTTGATTCGCGGAAGCTCTTGGGGAACATTTACGATCTTCTGCACGATACCCATTGCGTTGTTTGTTGGCTGGTACATGTATCGCTTCCGAAAAGGGCGTATCGGTGAAGCGTCGCTTATTGGAGCCATCGGAGTGCTGGGTGCCACCGTCGCAGGTAACTGGGTTCCTGGTTCGATCCTAGAGCCTTACTTTTCTTTATCGCGAGAGGGGATCATCCTCGCGATTTGCTTTTATGGATTTATTGCATCGGTATTGCCGGTATGGTTGTTGTTGTGCCCTCGAGATTATTTGTCGAGTATCCTCAAGATTGGAACGATTTTGTTGTTATTGCTCGGATTGATCATCGCCAATCCCGTCATGCAAGCCCCGGCTATCAATGTCTACTATGCAAACGGTGGCGGTCCGTATCTTGGTGGTGGTGCCATTTTTCCATTCGTATTCATTTGCATCATGTGCGGTGCGATCTCTGGATTTCACTCCTTGGTATCTTCCGGAACTACCCCCAAAATGATTCAATCCGAAAGCGACTTGCGGATGATTGGGTACGGGGCCATGTTGATGGAAGGGCTCGTTGCGGTTTGCGCCCTGTTTGTGGCTGCAGCCATGCCAGCGGGCGACTACTGGGCGATCAACATCGACTTGAGCAAGATCCATTTGCATGCGGAGACCTTGACCAAGATGCATGCCGACGTAGATCACCTGCAAGAGTTAGAGCGGCAGGTAGGGGGCGAAACGCTGCGGGGAAGAACCGGCGGGGCCGTCACTCTGGCGGTTGGAATGGCAAAAATCATGACCGATGCCATGCAAAGATTCTCCAGCACGATCGCCATCGACAGCCTCATCAAATACTGGTTTCACTTTGCGATCATGTTCGAAGCTCTTTTCATTTTGACCACCATCGATACCGGGACACGCATCGCAAGATTCCTCTTGCAAGAAGTTCTCGGAACCATCTTCCCTAAGTTCGCTAAAATGGATTGGTGGCCAGGCGTGATCCTCAGTACCGGCATAGTCACCGTCGCCTGGGGCTCTCTTATTTGGAGCAGCTCGATCGAAACCATCTGGCCCATGTTTGGAATCGCCAATCAATTGTTGGCGGGCATTGCACTGAGCGTGGTTACTACATGGCTATTCCAAAGCGGTCGCGGTCGCTACGTGTACGTGACGGCAATCCCACTCGCCTTCATCGTGTCAACGACATTCACGGCGGCAGCCCAGATGGTGTCTGGCAGATTCTGGCCTGCCTTCTTGGAGGGGCTTAAGAAGAACAATTTGCAACAAGCGTTTCAAGGCGGACTTTGCAGTTTCGCAATCATCTTCTTGATTTTCAGTTTCGTGGTGATTCTGGCAAGTTCGATCGCAAAATGCGCGAGCTTCGTAAAAATGGCCAAACGCGTTGCAACTTGAGATTGGAGAAGTGCCAAGTGTGCGACCTTTGAAATGGCCTAGGAATGGCATTTAGCCGAGCGGCAGACAGAAGACTACTAGGCCACCGTGTGCCACCGTGTGCCACCGTGTGACACGCCCGAAGCGATGGGTTTGGGGACTGTGTGGCACGCCCAAAGCGATG
>Ga0105048_10000704_pt1 | contig 52418 bp, 34 predicted proteins | sample MAT05_FD_78382 | JGI IMG/M metagenome (GOLD analysis project Ga0105048, IMG submission 78382) | Freshwater microbial communities from Lake Fryxell liftoff mats and glacier meltwater in Antarctica - MAT-05 | ecosystem: Environmental > Aquatic > Freshwater > Ice > Liftoff microbial mat | place...
ACCTCCCGAGCAGACGACGCTGCCGTCGTCGTCACAGGGGACTCACCCTGCGGGTGACTCGGCCCAACCTCCCGAGCAGACGACGCTGCCGTCGTCGTCACAGGGGACTCACCCTGCGGGTGAGTCGGTCCAACCTTCCAACTTCTTCTTTTCGTCTGCTTTCGTGTCTTTCGTGGACAGTCCATTCGCGTTTTTAGGCTCAAAGTGCATGACAGGCTCCAGCCGAACTGGCGCCGCGCTTGCAGGGGGGATTGCGCGATGAGACCGCTTTCGTGGAACGACGGGACGACTTGGAATAATCCCAATGCCTATTTTGGAAACCCTTCCTACGTCCTGGAGCCGGGCGACCCCGGCTACGTCGTCCCGCCGCCGCTGGCTGGCACCATTTCCCCAAAATCCAACCCCAGACGCCACATGAGCTCGAACGCCACCCCCACGAACCGCACCATCCTCACCGCCCTCGCGCGGAGCATCCACGCCGGGCAGCTCACCCATGCCGCCAGCGTGGGCCTGCTCCATCATCTCGCGCCGGGGATGAAGGCGGCCATTGATAAACTCGAAGGCGATCCCGCCGCGGCGCCAGGCAGTGCCGCCAACAAGGGCAGCCAGCTCCTCTATCGCGATTGCGTGGACATGACGGGCGACGGGCAGGCCGAGTTGAAGACCTTCAGCGACGGCCCGGTGCGGACGTGGCTGCAAGGCTACCGCACCATCATGCAGGGCATCCACGGCAAAAGCGCCGACGATGGCTGGGTGGCCGCCGGTTTCCCGCAGGGGAGCACCGCGGTGCCCTCGAACCACGAACAGCGGCAGACGCTGCTGGGCGCGGCGCGCGCCTATCTCGTGGCGCACGCGGCCTATGAGGCTTCGCTGCCGCAGCCCGGCGGGGCGGCCCTCGCCATCACCGGCGCGCAGGCGCTCGCCTTGCAGACGCAGATGCAGACCGCGCGCACGCTCATAGACACGCGGAGCGCCGAGCAGGCGACTTGCAAGGCGCTGCGCGACGCGGATGTGGACGGGCTCTACGAGGAAGTTTCCGAGACCATCGGCGAACTCGGCGGGCTCATGGAGGACAACGACCCGCGCTGGGAAATCTTCGGCCTGAACGTCCCCGCCAACCCGAGCGCCCCGCTGGGCGTGAGCGCGCTCACCCTCACCGCCGCGGGCACCGGACGCGAACTCGTGGCGTGGACCTACGCGACGCGGGCCGAATACTACCGGCTCTTCCTCAAGCGCGTGGGCGTGGATGCGGACTTTATAAACGTGGCCGACCCGAAGGACCTCGAGCACACGCTCAAGGGCCTCACCCCCGGCGCGACCATCCAGGCCTATGTGGTGCCGATGAACGACGCCGGCGACGGCCCGGCCTCGCCGACGGTGAGCAAAGTCGTGGGTGCGTAATTTGCCAAACCAACAACCGATGAACCGCATGAAACTCCCCCATCTCCTCGCCGCGTTGTTCATCGTTCATCCCTCATCCGTCATAATGACGGCAATCAACAAATCCCTCGGCACGCCGTAGCCCGCACTTTTCTCCGAAGCCTCAAACGCTCGGCACCCCATGAGAGTTCCGCGCCTCGCCGCCGCCTTCCCGCTCCCGTTCTGCTCCCGTTCTGCTCCCGTTCTGCTCCCGTTCTGCTCCCGGAGGCCGCGCGGTCCCAGAATAATCTTCTCCGTCACCGAAGCTGGAACCATCTTTCTCCGACATCCCGACCGCTAACCCACCGAAATCCAAACCTATGAAACTCATCCGTGCTCTCATCCTGCTTGCCCCGCTCGCCGCCCACGCCGCGACCACCATCGACTCCATCAAGCCGAACGCCTACGGCGCGAACATCGGCTGGGTGAATCTGCGCGGCAACGTGACCAATGGCGCCGTCATCGGTGAATACATCTGCTCGGGCTTCATCTACTCGGCGAACTGCGGGTGGATCAACATCGGCGGCGGCGCGCCTGCGAACGGCATCCGGTATCAGAACAATTCCGCGACGGATTTCGGCGTGAACACGCAGGACTACACCGCCAACGGCATCGTCTGCGAGGCGAAGCTGCGCGGCTTTGCCTACGGCGCGAACATCGGCTGGGTCAACTTCGAGGCCACGGGCAACCCGCGCGTGGACCTTTCCAACGGCAAGCTCCGCGGCTTCGCGTATGGCGCGAATGTCGGCTGGATCAATCTCGGCGAACTCGACGTGAACGTGAACGTGGCGACCACCTCCATCGCACCCGGCGCGGATACGGACAGCGATACAATCCCCGACGCATGGGAGCGCGACAAGGTGGGCAATCTCGCATTGCTCACCGCGACGGGCGACAGGGACGGCGATGGGGAGCCGGACACCGAGGAGTACGCCGCGGATACCAATCCCAGCGACCAGGCGGACCGTCTGCGGGTCACCGCGCTGGTGCCGCCGCGTCAGCTCGTGATGGCCGGCCCGTTCGTCACGGACGTGACTTGGACGAGCAAAGCCACGCGGAAGTATTCGATCGAAATCAGCCCCGATCTCATCGCCGCATTCGCGCCCGCATTGACGAACCTCGCACCCGGCAGCGGCGCGACGACCCTGAAGCAATTCACCGACATTTTCGCGCTGAAGCGTTTCTACCGCGTGCGGGCGAAGCTGCCGCTCGCCCCGTGAGCCACGGCGGGAAAAAGTAGTCTTGGGCTTTGGCCCGCGAGCCCGCCGTCCAGACTGAAGCTCCGCTCCGCTCTTGCCGCTCCCGCCGAGCCACGGCACTCCGTCCCGCCCGACGCTGGTGCTGATACCAATTCGCGATTGAGAGTGGACCAGTGCGCCTGGCATTCGTAGCCGCGCCTCGTGAGAGCGCGGGCACACTTTGCCCGGCGCCATCGGAAGACCAGCAGGCGATTTCACAAGCGCGGCTACCGCGAAACGAAGCGCCTGTGCCAGTCTCAAACGGGATTTGACCGGTGATGAAGGAATGGCCGCCCGGTGAAGTGGTCATCGCATTCGTCACGCACTCGTAGAAGTCGGCCCCGTCGTCGCCAGTCAGATCGTGCAGGCAGGTGATTTGATCGCGGCGGCCCGGCATGTAGAGCGCGAAGGTACCGCGCCCCGCGTGCGTGTAGATCTCCCAGTGCGTCTTCGCGGACTTCGGATTGCAGGCGACGAGAATGTTGAAGCGCTCGCTGCGATCCAGCTTCGCGCGGCACTCGACAGTGAAGGGCGGCGTTTCCAATCCATCAGCCCGCCCGCGCTGCAAATCTCGCGGCCCGATGCGGCGAGACGCGGACCGGGGGATGAGGTCGCCCTCAATGGCCTTCTTCAGCCAAACAGCCACATTGAAAAGACAACCGCCACTGCGGGCGGCCGTGTAGCCGCATTCGAGCGCGAGCTTGGTATTCACGGCGGAGAGCAGGCTGACGTATTCGACCGGGTATTTGATGTCGAGGTCCTGCAGCTCCAGGATGTTGAAGTAAGTCGCGTGGAAGTGCGCCTCGACGAGTCCCGGCGTGATCGTGCCGCCTTTGGCATCAATGACCTGCGCATCCGGTGGCGACTGCAACGCGGCTTCAGTGGAGCCCGCGTAAGTGATGCGCCCGTCCCGGACAATCACCGTGGCATTCGGAATGGCGGGTTTGCCTGTGCCATCAATGAGTTGGCCGTTGCGGATGATGGTGGTGTTGGTGGCGAGTTTCATGGGTGGAGAATGGCGGGGTTTAGAAAGGCTTGAACGTGCGCGAGCGTGCCCGCCGGATCGGTCGCGTGGAGATTGTGGCCGAGGCCCGGATGCTCGACGAGTCGCGTGCTGGCGATGCCCTCCACGATGCGTGCGGCATCCGGCGCGGAGAGCATCCCGCCGCATCCGGGGTCCGCGCGCAGAAGCAGTGTCGGGCAGGCGATGCGCCGCAGCTCGCCGAACCAATCAAGCCCCTCCAGCCAGCGTTCCGCGAGCAGCACATCGAGCACTCCCAGGTCCATCCGCACGAGAAATTCGGCGCTGAAGCGCAGCGCCGCCGCATCGCGAATCTCACGAAACTCGACGATGCGCCCATCACGCGGATGCTGCACCGGGAGCGTGGCGAGACGACGGGCGAGCGCATCGACCGCGAGCTTTTCGGTGAGCAATTCACGGATGCCGGTGAATTGCCGGATGAAGCGCGATTGGGACAGGCCGTGCGCGAGCATCGTGCCCGGCGGATCCTCCGGCACGATCGCGCGCACGATTCCCGGCGCACGCGCTGGTCGCATCGTCGGCCTGGCCGGCGTGTCGTGCGACCCGCGCCTCACAGCCAGCGTGGCCACGCCCTTCACGCGCTTCGCCCCGGTGTTCGACCACATCCGCGAACAATTCGCCGAACCCGTGGAGGTGGATTTTCTCGCCCGCATGGCCGGCATGTCCCCGCGCACATTCCAGCGCCGATTCAAAGAGACCTTCCGCCTCACGCCGACGGAACACGTCCGCCAGTTCCGCATCGCCAAAGCCTGCCAGATGCTCATCGAAACCGACGCCGCCATCGCGCAGGCGACAGGCTTCAGCGACCACAGCCACCTCGCCCGTGAATTCACCAGCACGATGAGCCTTGCCCCCGGTGCCTACCGGAAACGTTACCGCCGCCAATGAGTGCGATCGAAAACCGCGTCGGATATCGCGCTTGAGCGGCATCCCGCTCAGACAGCCAGTTCTTTCACCACGCCCTTGATGTCGATGTCCTTCAGGTTGCCATCCGTCTGGCCAAAGTAACCCGCGGGCGCGAAGCCTTCCGGTACGGCTTTGAGGCGCGCAGCGAGGCCGGCGATTTTTTCAGAATGCCACAAAATGCAGGAATCTTTTCCCGCTCATTGATTGGCCTGCGGTCAAGCCGTCAGGTAAGGCGAGAGGATGCCGGCGACTTCTGCGTTGTGGGTCCAGTCGGAGAGGAAAAGCGTCCGCGCGGTGTTCAGCGCGCGATCGACGGCGCGCAGCGCGGTGTCGAATGGCGTGTGCGGAGCGAGAGTCGGCGCATCGGCCAGATCGCGGCAGAAGGACTCGGGGGAGCGACCGGGGAAAAATGGCAGGATCGCGGCGAGGACGCGGGCCCAGACTTCGTTTGGCAATGTTCCGGCAACCACGGCGGATTCGCCTTCCTTCGAAGGGCGGATGAGATTTTGCGGACCGAGCGTTTCGAGCCAGCGTGCGTCCGTCTCAAATGCGGCGAGGATCCGCTGTTCGAGGGATTGCTCGGACGGTTCCGCGGTGGCCGAGCGGAGCAGGCTGAGCGCGGTATCGAGGATGATCGGCAGCGTGAGATCGGATCCCGCGTAGAGGAGCCGCAGCGCGAGGACGCCGAGGGAATACAGATCGCACGGGCTGCTCAGCGGTTGGAGGACTTCAAAGGGAACCTGGCTGAATGGAATGCCCTCGTAGCTGCGGAGTGTGGCGGTGCGCTGCTCGTCGAAATGCAGCGGGATGGTGCGGAATGCGGCCTCGCCCGGAGCCATCGCGGCCTTGGTGTCGATGTAGCCGATGAGTTCCACGCTGCCCGCGTCCTTCAGCGGAAGGCGGAGGCGGAGCAGTTCATTTGGTTTTACGCTCAGCCGCTCGTGCGAGGAGAGCGTCCCCTCCAGCGCGATGCCGCCATCGGCAGGCGAGAGCGTGCGGCGCAGGCGGACGTTGCCCAGGCCCTGGCGCGGCACGCCGAGTTCCTCCGGGCGGTAGATGGAAGCGGCGGGCGGTACGCGGGTGGCAAAGTAGCGCGTGTTGCTCGCCGGGATGTCCAGCGCGACGGCATCGCCGGGACGCACGAGCGTGACCGATGATGCCCAGCAGAATGGCAGATTGGAATTCGTGTTCGCGAGGCTCACGCGGAAGCTGTCCGGCGTCACATTCAGCAGCGGCAGTGCAGTGCGGCGGACCTCTTCGGCGACGGAACGGATGCACTGATCGACGAGCAGCAGTTTCAGGCACAGCACTTCGGCGAGACGACCGACCTGATCGCGTCGCGTGCCGTAGAAATGATGGCCGGCGGCGCGCATCTCGGTCTCGTCTTCGAGATGCCGATAGACGCCACCGAGGCGGAATGGCCGTTTCGCATTCGTGATTCCGCTCCACGGGCGGCCGCCGAGCAGTTCGGCGAATTCCTCAATGGCCAGCGGTGCGAATCGCCGGGCGAAGATCATTCCGCCGCCGGGATTCAGCGGGATCTGCGAGGTGCCGTGCGGTGGAAGATCGCCCGCGCCGTCGGTTCCCCGCGCGTCTCCATTCAGCCGGACGAAATCTCCTCCCGCCTGTGCGCGTCCGAAGCGCGCCGTGTGCTCGCTGTATTTCGGCAGACCGGCGGCGGCGAGTGCGGTGTCGTCGCGGCAGACTTCGATCGTGCCGGATTCGGTCGCGGGATGGAATGGCAGCCAGGTCTTCGTATCGATGAAGGTCGGGCGCGCCGGTGACCTTTCGCATCGCGTGGCAAATGAACCGGCGGGATCGGCCGCGCGCAGTCGGGCGACGAGAAGCTCCCACGCTTTGTCCCGCGCGGTGTTCGACGAGATGAGCGCGTCGCCCGGCGGGCGGGCGTCGATGTCCTGGAGCCAGAGTTCCAGCCAGTCGCGGACGTTCCCATCCGCGTCGCAGGTGGCGCCGAGGATCACGCGTGCCTCCGGCGTCTGGCGGAGGAGGATGAGGTGGCCGGTGGCGGCGTCGGGCTGTTCGCGGAGGACGGCGCAGAGGCGCAGATTTGCGGCGGCTTCCTCTGCGGAGAGAGGGACGCAGCGGATGGCTGTGTCCTGAGTGGGGTTGGATTTCTTGGCGGCTGCCGTGCTCATGCGAATGCGAAAGGCGGATGCTGTCTGCCAGTTTCACGGGCGTGCCGCAACTGTGCCGAGAACCTTTTTCCTTGCCGCGATTTCCCGGCCTGCGAAACAGCGGGCATGCGATTTCTCGCTGCGATTCTGGCCGGGCTGCTCCTCGTGGGTGGCCTGCATTCGGCGGAAGGACCATCTTTCCAGGAGCGGGAGGCGCTCGCGAAGCTGCAGGCGATGGACATTTTCCCGGATCTGGAAAAGGAGGACTCGATGCTGGCGGCGCAGGTTGCGGATGAGGTGAAGCGACTCGAAAAAGAGCAGCCGGCGTTCTTCAAGGAAGCGGCCTGGCCTCTTCGCGCGGCGCGGCGGGCGGCGGCGCTGCTGGGCATCCTGCCGCGCACGGTCGCGCAGATTCGCGCGAGTCTGACGAACGATTTCGATGTCGATCCGGCCGACTTGCAGCACATCCACGGGATTCGGATCGTCGCGGCGCGGTTCACCACCGGCGGTGAATGGCTCGATGTGACGCCGCAGATCGCGGCGCTGATGACGGAGCGCGGTCTGGCGGTGGATTGCGACCGGGCGCTCGCGACGACGCTCCTCGATGAGAGGCAGTTCGAGCGGAGGGTCGGTGAACGGGAAGGGGATTTCTGGAAACGGCAGCGCATGCTGGTCGCCGCTGCTGCTGCCGCGCGGGAGGGAACGATGGCGTTGCAGGTGACTTTCGAATTCCACAGTGAGCGCGCCACCGCTTCGACGAAGGAAGGCGAACGACTGATTGTTTCGGAGGACGGCAAGATCCTGGTCTCGAGAATCGCACCGGCAGCGCGCAAAGTGGGGAACGAAGGCATCACCGCGAAATTGCCGGTCTCCGTGCCGCGCAAGAATCCGCCGAAGTCCACGAAGCTGCCTTGAACCGCGGAATTGTGGTTCAGACCGGTGCGAGGAATTTCTGCCACCTCGAAAGGGCATCGTTTCTCGCGGCGTCGGTCAGGTTGAAGGGGATCAATTGCGCCGGCGGCATCGCCTTTTCGCCTGCGCGCAGGCAGAAGAGCTGTTTCGCCGTGGGCAGGCCGACGATGACGTCGAGCCACGGCGAACCGGCGGGCGCGAGGTAGAGTTGCGGAGCGCCGGCGGGAATGTCAGCCGCGAGGAATTCGCGCCAGAACCGCTGCGATGCGAGCGGCTGCGCCGGGTCGGCGGGGACGCGGATGTGTTGGGGGTGGCCTTTGAACTGGCCGAGCTTGAGATTGATTTTCGCCCGTCCGACTCCCGTGCTTTCGAGCGGCGCAAACGTGCTGGTGGAGCAGTAGGCGATGCGCGCGGCAGCCTCGGAGACGGGGTCGAGATCGAGCCTGCGGGCAAAATCAATCCGCGGCAAACTCCGGCCCTCCGGCGTGTGGAGGAGAAGCGCCACGGAGCGTCCGGCGTCGGAGACGAGCCGCCGCACGTCGTCGGCAGACGTGGTGGCGCGGCAGGATTGTTCGAGTTCATCGAGCAGCGGGACCGCGTCGGGCAGGCCGGGCTGTGGGCGACTGGCAAAATGTGCGCAGACGACCATCGGGTATTTCGTGCGTCCTTTGCCGTCGCTGGACGACCAGAGTTTTCCGAAGAGGATGTCGCGATCATCCATCCAGACGAAGACGTGCCGGAACTCCGCGAGTGCTTCTTCGGGCGGGAGCGCCTCCCATTGCCCTGAGTCGATCACGCCGCCGATGCCCTGGACGTAGAGGTATTGCTTCGCGGCGATGAGCGGCTCGGAGTCGAGGCCGAGATCGTCGAGGTGATCATCCCAGCCGGGATGTTTTCCGAATGCGCCGAAGTGAGCCGAGGGCGGGCGGTTCGCGATGAAGCTGCCAATCTTGGTTCCGAAATCAGCGAGCCAGCCGGCCATGGTCAGCGGCCCTTCTTGGCTTTCGGCTTCGGGGTCGGAGTCTTCGCGGCTTCCGTGGCTTTTGGCGGAACGGGCGTCGGCTGTGGCGTCACTGCAGGGGCATTCCCGGTGGCGGGCGGTGTCGGATCGGCCGGCGGCGGAGTCATCGGGAGCGGGGTGAGCGAGTCGCTGAGCGGCTGCTTGCGCGGACCCTTCTGCACGCTGCTGGCGGGAGGCGGCGGTGGCGGCTTGTCGCCTTTGATCTTCACCTCGAAATAGAGTGTGGCGGCACCGCGATTGTCCCGCACCGCCTGGGTGCCTTCATCCGCAGTGTCGATCGAGACGCTGCCGCTGAGCGGCGCGTTGGCATCATCAGTGAGGCTGAGCGTGAGTCCGGAGCGGTAGCCGGCGATCTTGGAGAAGGCGCCCCCGAAGAAAATGTCCTCGCCGTTGAGCTTCTTCCATTTCAGCGGATTCTGCCGGACGAAAGTGACGGCAGATTGGAGTTTACTCATTTTCGCCGCGTGGTCGGCGACCGCGTTCGCATGGGCTTCGTCAGCGGCCGCGGCCGCCTTCATCGCTTCAAATGCTCCGATCAACTCGTCCAGCTTCGCCTTGATGCGCGGCTCCACCTTCACGTAATCGGCAACGAGCGAGTCGCCTTTCCATTTTCCCATGAGTGACATGGCCGCCTCGCGCTCGGTGGCGGTGCTGCGGTGTGTGGATCCGCTGACGAGCGGGTCGTGGAAATTCGCGTCGAACTTCGCCTTCGTCTGGGCGAGGTAGGCGTTTGCGATCCAGCCGAGGCGGCGTTCTTCGGCGAGGGCGAGGAAGAAGTTGCAGGCGGGCACCGGGTTGGGCGCGTCTTTCGCGCTGCCGGATGCGAGCTTGATTTGCAGCGGGACGAGCGCCGCCTTGTTGTCGTCGATTTCCTTGCGGGCTTTCGAGAAGACGGCCCATCCCGTGCCGATGAGGTTGTCGGTGGGATCCTTCGCCCGGGCGATGTTCGCATCGAGTTGGTACGTGTCGAAGCGGACTTCGTAGATCCGGCGGCGATTCCCGAAGTCGTCGAGGTAACTGTCCAGTCGCGTCAGTTCGTCCTCGTCTTCCTTGCTGAAGGTCTGCGCGACGCGCTCGGAGGCGCTGGTGAGCATCTTCGTCAGTTCATCGTCCACTTCCTTGAACAGCTTCGCAATCGGGTCGTCGCGTCGCGTGCTGACCGCCGCGCGCAGGAGCTGGAAATTTGCGGACGAACGTTCCTTGCTCGCCGAGACGAGCTTCTGGAACCCGGCGGCGAGTGAGATTTTCTCGCCGGAGACCAGGCCTTCGCTGGCTGCGGCCTTCAGCCTGGCGTCGAAGCCAGTCTTCACCGTATCGAGGTCCGCGAGCAGGGCGCTGAGATCCTGCTCCTTCTGCTTCGGGTCGCCGGTCTGGGTCGCGGTGGCTTCCATCCGCTGCTCGATCTCGCGGAATTTCCGCAGGTCATCGCGCATCAGTTTGATCCTGGCGGCGCTGTCGAACTGGGACTGGACGCTCGCGCCCGCGAGAGCCCGGAGCCGGCCGAGGCCCGCCTGGATGGGGGCGTTCTGCGCGAGTGACGAGGCACCGAGCGCGAGCCGCTCGGGCACCCACTTTGCCGTCGCGTTTCCCGTGTAGGTCGCGGTGAAGCCGGCGCGGAGTTGCGCGAGCTGTTCTTCCTCGGCGGGCAGCTTGCTGGCGGTGACGTATTGGAGCAGGGGCAGCAGCACGGCTTCGGGGAGATCGTCGATCTTCCGGCTGGCGAGGGGCAGGTTGTCGGACTCGATCCGCAGCAGCGCAGCAAGCGCGCGGGCCTCGCGTTCGAGGCGGGCGTCGCTGTTTTCCTCGGCGTCAATCGCGTTGGCAATCGGTTCGTCCAGCATGCGCGAGCGCGCGGCCTGCACGAGGGGAAATACGATGCTGCCATCGTACACGATGCGTTGCGCCTTGAGGCGATCTTCGTCGAGGTTCGCGGCCTTGAGCATCGGGCGATAGACCCAGCCGGTTTCGATGGGCTTCATCGCCACTTCGCGAAGCTGGTCGTGATAGGAAAGCAACGGCACTTTGCGATCGCCGACCGCGACGGGCGGCTCGGCGCCGTGGAAACGCATGACGGTGTCGGCGGGTTTGTCCGGGCGGACCAGAGGCTTCCAGCGGGCGTCCTTCCAGTCCTCGGAATTCTTCGCCGCGGCCCACAGATCGCTGTGGCGCTTGATGCTGTCGGAGAACTGCCGGTACGCGTAGAGCGTGAAGCCGACGAAGGCGAGCGCGAGCACGCTGGCTGTGCCCCACAGGAGCAGGCCGCGGGTGCGCAGCATCTTCTTCGTATTCGTCGCGCGGGTGACGAGGCCGCGCTCGCGGAAGACTTTCTCGGTGAAAATATCGCGCAGGAAATACGCGCGTTCCTTTTCCCAGACCTTCGCCTCGGCAAGCTGATCCGCGCCGAGGCCGAGGGCCTGCGCGAGTTCCTGATCGAGCGCGGCGCCTTCGCGCATGGAACTGGTGAAGTAGATGCCGCGCAGGAAAAGCGGCTTCGGCGACCACGGCCCGGCGACGAAAATCTTCTCCAGGTATTGCCGCAGCCGTGGCGCGAGGAGCTGGATGCTCTGCGGCAGCGAATAGAGTGCGTCCACTTCGTCCGTGCGACGCTCCTCGCCTTTCTGCGGAACGGGATCGCGCAGCAGGCTGAGGCGGCGCTTTTTGGTCCGCTGCACGACAGTGGCGAGATGATCGGTGACTCGATCCGGCGCGAAGGGCGCGTCGCGGTCGTCCGGGTTCGACCAGCCGAGCATCTGGTTCACGCTGGCGGCGTCGGCGAAGTCGTCGAAGAACTCGCGGAATCCGCTCATCATGTCGCATTTCGTGACCATGACGAAGACGGGAAAGCGGATGTCGAGCGTGCGCTGGATGAGCTCGAACTGCGCGGCGATTTTGCCGGCCTTCTCGTTCATCCGCGTGTCGTTGTCCTTGATCAGCGCGTCCGTGGGGATGATGAGCAGCAGGCCGTTGATGGGGCAGTTCGGCCGGTTGCGGAGGAGGAGCTGGAGGAATTCCTTCCATTCGTTCGTCTCGCCGGGCTTCACCTCATCGAACATGAGGCGGCCCGCGGTGTCGAGGAACACGGCCTGGTTGGTGAACCACCAGTTCATGTTGATGGTGCCGCCGACGCCTTGCATCTCGTTCTGGAGGCCGGGAGGGAAGCCGACATTGGAATGCCGGATGGCTTCCGTTTTTCCCGAGCCGGGCTCGCCGACGATCAGATACCACGGGAATTTGTAGATGTTGTCGGCGCCGCCGAATTTCGTGAGGCCCTCGCCGAACGTGCGGCGCATGTCGTCGAGTCGCGCGCGCTTTGCCGCGTCATTCACGCCCGCGGGCGCGGCGGCGGAATGCTGCGAGAGTTCGTTCGCCATCGAGGTCGCCTTGCGCTTGCGCGCCCAGGAGCGGAGGAAAAGGAACGCCGCGACCGCGAGGAGGAGCAGGACGAGGCCAATGGCGACGATGCCTGCGAGCTTCGGATCGATCATCGCGACGCCGCCGACGATGCTCGTGCCGGTGAGCACGGCGAGGATGACTTTGACCGGAGTGGGAAGGTTCAGCAGTTGTTCCATGGCCTATTTGGTGGCGGTGGTTCCGATGCGCGGTTCCTGTTCGAGGATGACGCGGAGCGATTCCTTGAGCGAGCCCGCCGCCTTCGAGAAGAGGTAGAGATTGCAGCCGAGCGCGGTGCAGGCGGAGATGAGAAAGATGACCACCATGAGCCACACGCGCCCGGTCGGCGGCTCGATGAGGTCGCGGCCATCCGTGTGCTCATAGGACTCCGGGCAGATCTTTGCCTGTGAATCGGCCTCCATGTAGCCGCGGAGCCGGAGTGCGATGTCCTGCATTTTCTTCCGCAGGTACTCGGGCTGCGAAAAGTAAAACCCGGAGAAGCCGAGCCCGATGCAGGTGTAGTAGATGGTGAGCCGCTCGGTGGCCTCGTCGCTCGGGTCCTTCAGCGTGTCGTCGAGGAGATCGAAGAATTTTTCGTCGCCCGCGAGTTCGTTGCGCTTGGTGGCGAGGCGGTCCTTGTTCCATTGCTTCGCGCACGGCAGCCTGCTCTCGGCGATGAGCGAATCGACGAAGAAGACCAGCGGCAGCTCCACCGTCTTGAACTGGCTGGCGAGCTTGAAGTCATTCGCCGCGCGATTGCGCAGCTCGTCGAACAGTCCGAGGACCTCCGAGCGGACCGTGGTGAACTCCACGTGGCCGCCTTTGCGTCCCGCGCGGTTGAGACGGCAGATGTATTGAAAGAGCGGATCGCAGAGTTCGAGGAGTGTCATTTTGCGGCTGCGGCCTCGGGCGGCACGACCATGTAGAGGGAGATCTGGTAGTCGGCGGAATCGATGTCCGTCCAGCGGATGCAGGCGGACTTTTCCTTCGACAGCAGATCCCAGTGGCGTGCGCCTTCGGTGCGGTTCAGGCGGAAATAGTGCAGGTCCGCGGACGCGGGAAGTTCGAGCGGCGGGTGGCGTTCCTCCTTCAGCGGCAGGCCGAAAAAGGCGCGCTCGATCATGCTCTTCGGCATGAGCTTGAACTCGTCGCGGTTCTCCACGAGTTCGGCGACTCCGCGGGCGTCCTGCTTGGTGCGGATGCCGAGGAAGTATTCGCTCGGCACGGTGAAGTGCTTGTCCTCCAGCGTCGCGGCGAGCCACTGGCCGTCGCGCTTGAAGTCGAGCTTCCAAAAACTCGGCGCGACCGAGCCGCGCAGGTAGTTGCGGATCTTGCCGCAGGCTTCGCGGAAGCAGGGCAGGGGATTGTCGTGATCGTACGGGGTGACGTCGAAGTCGTTGGTCGCCGGGTAGAGCGCGACGAGATCGCCGAGCAGCTCGCGCAATTCCAGATACCACGTGAAGGGTGTGATGGACGGTGCGGCCACGAGCGACGGCAGCCGCGCGGCGAAGCGGTTCAGCGAGCGCATCCGCCAGATCTGCTCGAACTGGATTCCGCGCAGCGTGTTCAGGTCGAAGGTGCCGCCGCGCGTGAGCTGGACGGCGAGTTCCTTGCGGCTCGCCTCGACCTGCGCGGAGATGTCGCGGACCATTTCGCGCAGCACCGGCGAGGCATTCACCACGAGGCACGGCGGCGTGAATTCGGGATCCTGCCGCGGGAGGTCGGACTCCACATTCGTCGCGCGGATGATGCGCATGAGCGGGATGATCTCCATGTCCGAGTCGTCCTCGTCCTCGAGGATCAGGCGTGCGTTGAAATTGCGCACCAGCACGGGCTTCGCATTTTCGCCGGTGTTTTCATCGGCGAACTGTTTCTCGGCGACGCGGTAGATGAGCTTCGCGCGCGGATCGGTGTTGCTGCCGGGCTCGATGGAATTGGCGCGTTCATCGACCCACAGCGGAACGGCCAGCGCGACCGCGAATCCACCCGGCCGTTCGGCGAAGGCTTTCTTGATGTCGATGATCGGCAGGCTCGAGTTCTTCGGGTAATCGATCTCGATCCCGGCGCGCGTCACCACGCGGAGGCGATCGAAGAGCAGCCGTTTGTTCTCCAGTTCGTCGTAGCTGAGCTTCATCTCGATGACGCCATACGGGAACGGCATCTGGATCGTGCGGCCCATCGCGACGAGGTCGTGGAGATTCTTCTGGAACCGCTGAAGGTGGTGCGGCTGGAGGAAAAGGCCTTCGTGCCAGTGGATTTGGAGACTCATTTTCTAAAATCAGGTTTCCTTGCGTGCGGTGCCGCCCATGAGCGCCTCGGCTTTGCGGGCGATGGCCTCGTACATTTTCTCCTCGAAGACCTGGCCCTTCTGGTCCTCGACCATTTTCTTGTACTTGTTCCAGCTCTTCGCGTCGTCGGTCCAGCCGCCGAGGCTCTTGTCCGCCTTCGCGAGAGCCGCAACTTTCTCCGGCGAGAATTCGCTGAGGAAGCGTTCGAGGAATGCCGCGCCGCCCGATGGGATCGCGCCGAGCAGGCCGCCCATCAGCTTGCGGGTCTTCTCCACGATCTGCCGCAATTGCTCGGCGGCCACCTCGCGGTCGCCCTGGAGATAGCGGGCGGTCACTTTCTTCACGTCGCCGCCGACGGTCGCGTCGCGGCGCACGGGCGAAGTCGGCGCGAGTTCCTGCCAGGTGCGCCAGATGATCGTTTCGAGCCCGATGTAGTATTCGGCGAAAATGGCAAGCGCGCGGTAGAGCCGCTGGAGATCCACCGGCTGCAATGGATCGAGCGGGATCGACTTCAGCAGATCATCCGGCGGCGCATCCATGAGCGTCGTGGATTTGATCTCCCCGAATCCCGCCTCCTGCAGCCGCAGGCCGAAGCTTACGAGCAGGCTTTTCGGGAGCTTGGGGGCGATGGTCACGAGCGCTTCGATGAGTGCCTCGGGTGAATTGTCAGATGGCGTGGCGTCCACGGATGGTGCGTTGGTGATGAAGCCGGTCGGGAAATGTTCCGCCAGCGCCTGGACGTAGCGCGAGCGCTTTTCGGGCGCGATGTCCTTCAGCGCGCGCTTCACTTCGTCATCGAGGAAGCTGCGCCGTTCGTCCGCCGGACGGTCCGCGAAATCCGCCTGGACGAACCGCAGGCGCATGGCCGACTTCGACGCCCACGCGTGTTCCTCTGGAGTGAAGTTGGTTACGGGCATGAGTTCGCTGACCTTCGGGCGAACAGACTACGCGGCTTCCCCGCGTCTTGGAAAGCGTACATTGATGCTCATTGGATGACCGGCGCGTGCGGAATGGGGATCGAAGCCGCCGCTTCCTTAAACTTCGCGAGTCCCAGGCCGGCGCCGCCTTCGAGCATCGGGACGACGAGGCGGAAGGTGACATCGAACACGGCGAAGCGGGAGCCCGAGTTGGGAGGCGTCAGCTTTTCGGTGGTCGGCAGCGACGGCGGCGAAACCACCGAGCCTCCCATGATGCGGGGCGTGCCGCCGTCATTCACCCACTCCGCCGCATTGCCGATCAGGTGATGGAACTTGTGCTCGGGTTTCCAGCCGCCTTCGGGCATCACGCTGCGGAGCCACAGGGCACCGTCGTTGGTCGCACCAGGTGCGGCGCTGGAGTCGGTGAGGTAGTTGTTGTTCGCGGTGAGATTTCCCTGCTTGCTGAAGCTCCCCACATCCGGCAGGCGTCCCGCGTGGCCGATGGCCATCGTGCGCCACGTTCCGACGAGCCCGAATTGCGTGGTCCACGCCGCCGAGCGAAGCCGGCGCACCGCCCCCGCCCGGTCCGTTGCGCTCTTCCACTCTTCGGGAGTCGGCAGCCGTCCACCGAGCTTTTCGGCCATTGTCTTTGCCTCATCGAAACTCAGCCACGTCGCAGGGCACATGTCGCTCCCGACATCCCCGGCGGTCACGCCGTTTGCCAGGTACTTTGCGATCCCGTTCCCTTGAATGAAATCTTTCGGCCCGCTCCACAGCCAGTCTGCCAGACCGCGGAAGTCAGCCGTCCGGATCTGGGGACCCGCGCCGGGGGTGAATGTCGCGCCTGCCGGCCGTGCGAGCAGCAGCGGAGTCTCGATGGCCGCCATCGCCGGACCGGTCTTGCTCAGCGGGAGAAATGGGACGGTGACTCCGCCCAGTTGATAGAACGCGACCGTGGGAGTGGAACTGACCTTCTCCCAACCGCCCACGGAGAAATTCAGGTTCATCTCGTCAGGCGTAGCCACGGCGCCCGCCAGATCTTGCGCGATTCTCCCCGGGTCGAAGCTCACCTTGCTCCAGTAAGCCGCGGGAATTTTTGCGGTGAATGTTTTGAATTCGCCCAATGCCGCGGTCGCCAGATCCTTGGTGGTTGCCGCGGCGGCCTTCACTTTCCACGGCCCTAGGAATGCCACGTATTGATCGTGGATGTCCTCGATCGGGTCGCGCACTCGGTTCAGATTGGCGGCGTTCCGGTCGCGCGACTCAATGTCTGATTCCAACGCCGTGTCGATGCCTCTGCGCAGCGCGTCGAGCTGCTCCTGAAGTGCCGGCTGTTCCTTTGGCGGGCGCGTCGGGATCCGCGACTCGGCGCGGGCGATCGCCTTGCGCCACAGGTTGAGTTTGTCCTCCGGCGGGCGCAGGAAACGCGTCGCCTGGCGCACCCATTCGCGCGGCCACTCGCCCATGCTCTCCGGGCTCGGCCGATTCACAACTTCGGCGGCCTCCGCCTTGAACCGGTCCTGCAGCACGCGGCTCCACTGCTTCGTGGAAAAGTCGGCGACAGCCGTCAGCTTTTCGAGCACCGCCTTGGCGCGCACAGCCGCGTCTTCGATGCGGCCTGCATTGCCGATCTCGCCTGCCGCCCACTGCGTGAAGTCCGGCAGCAGCGGATTCTTCGTTTGCTCCAAAAAGGCGAGGTTCGAAGTGATGGCCGTCCATTCGCCTTCGATCGCATCGGCCTGGCCGAGTCTCTGGCTGGCCTGCACGAGCTGATCGATGATCTGCCGGTCGCTCCCGGATTCCGCGGCGACGGTGATGCGCGACGCGGCCTCGATCTCGTCGGCGAATCGCTTCCACTCACGTGGCGTCTCACGCCATCTCACCGCGCGGCTCTTCAGCCTTTCGCGCACCGGCCATCCGTCGAGCCGCAACTGGACCTGCGACTGGATTCCCTCCGGGCTGATTCCGCCGCCGGCCTGTCCGGCGTTGAGGTCGTCATTGATCCGCTTGAAGATGGAGCGCAGGTCTCGGTCCCCCGCGAGTTCGATCGCGATTTTCCCCTGGATGGCGTCGCGGAACGGCTTGAGCTTCTCGCCGAGCGCGGCCTCGAATTTCTTGCGGGCCGCCTCCTTGATTCTTTCTTCCTCCTTCTCCCGCGCCTTCTGCTTTTCATGGCTGACGTACCAAAAGCCGCCGCCTCCTCCCGCCACGAGCAGCAGCAGGGCCGCGATCTTCGGCCACAGTTTCCGTTCTCGTGGCGGCTTGGGTCTGCCTCCCCCGTGGCCGGCGGTCGCTGCCGAAGAGGTTTCCCTGGTTTCTTTGGCTTCGAGACTCTTCAGCGATTTGAGATCCGCCAGCGCAGCCTTCAGCGCATCGGCCCCGGTGAGACGCGATTTCGTGAGCAGGCGGTTGGTGAATTCCCGCCACGATTCCGCATCAGCGTCGAGCGACTCCGTCCATTCCGGCGAATAATCCAATGGCGGAGTGAGCGTGCCGACGCGCGCGCTGCGGCGGACGAGTTGGTAGATGAGCGTCCCGAGTGCGAACAAATCATCCGCCACCTTCACATCCCTGCCGCTTGGCGCGAGGTCGGTGAGAAAGACATTCCCCTGCGCATCGAGGAGGACGTTCCCCGGCGTGATGTTGCCGTGGGCGCGCCGTGATTTCTCGTGGAGTTCCTGAAGCGCGCCGAGGACGCCGGTGACAATCTCGCGCAGCGAACCGCTGTCCACCTTGCAGCCCGTGTCGAGGAAATCGGCAAGGCTCGTCTCGAACCGGGTCGTCGCGTAGTAGGCGAAGCCGCGTGCATCGATCTCGAATGCCAGGATCGGCGCGAGTCGCCGGCAACCGGCCCCCACCGCTGCCTGCTGTTCGGCGGCCGAGCGCAGGAGCGCTTGCGAAAAGGTGCGCTCGCCGCTGCGGGCGAGGCGGATTACGAGTTTGAATTCCCCCGCGGTGCTGGCGGTGCGGGCCGCGAGAAAAGTCGCGCGGCGACCCCAGCCGATTGCCCGTTCGATTTCGTATTCACCGCAGGTCACCATGCTTCGATGCAAATTCCGCAATCGCTGCGGACGCGGAAAACCCAGCCGGTGCGGGCCTGTTCGCCGGCAGGATGCGCGGTATTATTGGCCGGGCTGCACAGAGATTCCGCCCTGGGAGACCGCGACTCGCAGGGTCGGCGTCACCTTGGCCCCGCTGGGGAGTTTGCCGGAGAGCGGGATGGTCTTTCGGCGGGAATCGCCGTCGCCGGACACATCGGCGTGGCCACCCGGAAGCTGCGCGATGACGACCGCACGGCTGCCGAGACCGGCGGCGGAGACCGACTGCGTCGCGGCCTGTCCCGCCCCGAAGCGAACGGTGCGAGGATTTGCCGCCGCGCGGACCGGATTGCCCGGCAGGAAATACTGGCTGACAGGCACCGACTGCACAGCGGCCGAATCGGGGACGACATCCACCTGGATCGACGCCGCAGCCATTCCACCCTCGGCTGAGACTTGCAAAGTATTGACCGAAGCGCAGCCGGACAGCAGCGCGAGCGTGGCGAGCATGGGAAGGATCGATTTCATGGGAGTGCGGATTGGGATGAGGTTGTGTCTGCACGGATAGATGGATTCCTAGCCTGCTCCACTCAAGCAAAAACAAGACAACAAAAGGAAAACGCGTGAGAAATGTGGGGAAGCAGCGCCCATTCTGCTGAGTTCGGGTGGTTTGCGCATCGGGCATGGAATGAACCCTGCTCGAAGGCAGCGTCTTACCCGAAAGATGGGATGCCCTTCTGACTGTTTCTGTCACTCTGCCTCCGTGAGCACGGCCATCCCGCCGCCTCCGCCCTCCCTGCCACACCGACGGGTCGTCGGCGCCACATTTGGCGGGCTCCACCTGAAACCGGATCAGATCAAGACGGCGGCGTGGCAAGAATCTCGTCGGCGGTCATTGCGCAATGGATGGCGTGATTCGATTCGAGTCCAAAGCGACGTTCTGCAGACCGCGACAGGCGCAAGGAGGGGCGCATTGATTGCGCCCTCTGGCAGCGGTCGCTCCGCGCCGCTGCCAGCCATGTCCGTGGCAATGCGAAAGGATCCTCGAACTTCGCATGCTCTCGGCGAGGGTCACGCCTCTGGCTCGATGCGGCGCGGAGCGACCGCATCGAGAGGGCGCTATCAAAGCGCCCCTCCTTGTTCTCGCGCCACCCTTTCTTGGACCTGAAGTGAATCACTCCCCTCTGCGAACAACGTGCTTTACGCGCGGCGACCATCATGCTGTAACACGGGAGCTGTGTCTCCTTACGGAGACGCCATTTTCAGACGGCTGCTGTCTGGTAAAACGATCACTGAATTTACGAGCCGATTACCATTCGATGTCGAAGCGCGACAAACCCCAGTGTTTGCTCCTGATGTTGTCCGGGCTGTTGCTCGTCGGGTCGCGGCTGAACGCAGCGGCACAGGAGCCGAAGCCTGCGACTCCTCCTCCCGGCGCGGCTGAGGATGCGAACAAGCCGGCACCTGCCGCACCGGTCGATCCCTCGCAGAACCCCGCTCCGGCTGATCCCGCCAACCCGCCTGTGCCGGCGACACCGCCGGCGTTGCCGCAACAGCCTGGAGGGCCTCCGGAGGTTCCGACTCTCAATCCCCCGGTCCCGGATTTCAGCGGTCCCGTCCCCGGGCAAGGGCCGATGCCCGGGACGCCGGCAGTTGTGGGACCGCCATTGCAGCGCGTGTATCGCGTGGGGAAATTTGTGATTAAGTACGGCACGGATGTCCGGGCGCGGAATCCGAAGCTTCCGACCGAGGAGCAACTCGCTGCCGCCACGGTGGCGCTGGTGGAGGTTCGCGGGACGCTTTATCATCCTGCGAAGAAACCTGCAGCCGTGGCGAAGCCGGCGACGGGCGGGCTTTTTGCAACCACCAGCGCGGAGCAGAATGAGCGTGTGGAAAAGGCGGACGTGGATCTCGCGTTGCATCCGCCATCGGACACGCCGACGGAGCCGGAGAAGCCGGCGGACAAGCCGGGGCCGAAGCCGGATTCCAAGCCCGACAAGAACATCCCGAAGGCGATTCCAAAGCCCGCCCCGCGCGAGGACAAGGTCACGACTCTCAAGGTCTCCGCTTTTGGCGAACCACGCTTTATTTCGGCGATGGCGTTGCTGGATGTTTACGACGGCATCGTGAAGCAGCTCACCGATCGCGGGTTGATCGGGATTTACGTATTGACCGGGATCGAGCCGCGTTCCGGCATCGATCTGCGCACGGAGACGCTGGATGTGGAGGTTCAGATCTTCGTCAGCGAGGTCGCGAAGATCCGCACCATCGCGCGCAGGATTCCCTTCCGGCTCGGGGACCTGCCGAAGATCAACGACGAGGACGCGCCGGACGGGGTCGCGGTGAAGGATCCGAAGCATCTGTGGATCAAGGAAAAGTCCCCCGTCTTCGTCTTCAACCAGAAGAAGGGCGGCGGGCTGCTGGAGAAGCAGCGCCTGCAGGATTACCTGAGCCGCCTGAATCGCTTCCCTGGACGCCGGGTGGATGCCGCCATCAATGCGACCGGCGAAACCGGCAAGGTCATGCTCGACTATCTCATCCGCGAGCAGAAGCCGTTCATGATTTACTTTCAGGAATCGAACACCGGGGTGAAATCCACGGGCGAATGGCGCAGCCGGCTCGGCATCGAATACCGCCAGCTCGCGAACAAGGATGACATCCTGCGCCTGGAGTACGTGACGAGCGACTTCCGGCAGTTCAATTCGGCGATCGCCGCGTACCAGTTTGCCCTGGACAAGCCGGACGTGCTGAAGATGCGCGTGTACGGACTCTACGGGAACTATTCCGCGGAGGATGTGGGGTTCGCCGGTGCGAATTTCAGCGGCGAGAGCATCACCGCCGGTGCCGCGATCACGTGGACGCCGCTTTATTGGCGCGGCTTCCCGCTCGATCTCACGCTCGGTGCGGAGTTCCTGCGGGTCTCGGTGAACAATGAGGCGAGCGGCATCGCGTCGGCGGGAAATTTCATCCTGCCGTACGTGGCGATCGGGACCGAGCGGGTGACGGATCGCTTCAGCCTTGCGGCAAACTTTCAGTTCAAGGGAAGCTTCGACGGTCCCGACCAGGACACTCTCAACGGGCTTGGCCGGTTCGACACCGATGGCGAGTTCCTGATGCTGAATGGAGATTTTTCCGCGTCCATCTTTCTCGAGCCGCTGATCTTCGGCAAGAAGTGGGGCGAGGTCGGCAAGAACGGCGAGAAGTGGTGGCGCGGAATGCTGGCGAACGAGATCGTCCTGCAGGCGCGTGGCCAGTATGCGCTGGGGGATGCCCGTCTCGTTCCGCAGCTCGAAATGATCGTCGGCGGTCTGAACACGGTGCGCGGCTATCCCGAGTCGCTGGCTGCGGGGGATACCGGGATGTCGGGCACCCTGGAATACCGGCTCCATGTGCCGCGCCTCTTCAAGCCCAGCGACGCGGTGAAGAGCCAGAAGGAGGCGAAAGCTGCCGCGGACAGTGCGAAGAAGGGAAAACCCCCGGGCAGCCAGAATTCCGGCGTCGCAGCCGCGGGGCCACCGCAGCCGGCACCGGTCCAGACGGCGCTGCCCGAGCGCGGTGGCAGGACGGATCCGTTCCGTATTCGCCCGGGCACCGCGGGGACCACGGCGGACTGGGATTTAATCGTCCGGCTCTTCACCGATTTTGGCCAGACCTACAACAGCCGGCGGCAGGACGTGATCGAGGTGGATCGCTCCCTGTTCAGCGTGGGGGCAGGGCTGGAACTGCAGATTTTCAAGCCCCTGTTCATGACCATCCGCGCCGACTACGGGATCGTGCTGCAGAGCCAGAGCGACCTGCTGGTCAACCCGGTCGAGAACGGCGACAGCCGGCTGCACATTTCCGCCACGATTGCCTGGTAGCTCCCCATACCCCATCCGACCGCCATGAAGACCAGATTCCTCAGCAAGTCCATCGCGACCCTGCTCGCGACCAGCGTCACGCTCACCTCGGCCCTCCATGCTTTGCCGCAGGGCGAACAGGTGCAGGCCGGCACTGCGGTGTTTGATCGCAGCGCCGCCGGCCTCAGCATCCGCACCAGCGACCGGGCGATCATCAACTACAACAGCTTCAACATCGGTGCGGGCGAACGCGTCAACTTCATCCAGCCGGGGGCCCAGTCGATCACGCTCAACCGCGTCGTCGAGCCGAACCCCACGCAGATTTTCGGCACCCTGCAGGCGAACGGCAACATCGTCCTCGCGAATCCCTACGGCATTTTTTTCGAGAGCGGCTCGGTGATCAATGTCGGCGGTCTCGTCGCCGCGGCCGGGCGCATCTCGGATGCCGACTTCCTCGCCGGGCGGCTGAATTTCACCAGCCTCACCGGCGACGTGGAGAACCGCGGCCGCATCATCGCCATCAACGATGTCGGCCTCTACGGCGCGCACGTGAGCAACGAGGGCGTCATCACCTCGCAGTCTGGCTCCGTGACCATGGCCGCCGGCAGCAGCGTCTTCGTCGGGGAAAAGGACGGCAACATCTTCGTCAACAGCGCGCCGGAGATCCCGCGGGCGCGGGTGGTCTCCTCGCCGAAGCCCGGCGTGAGTAACTCCGGCACCATCACCGCGCCGAAAGTCATGCTCGCCACCGGGGACATGTACGGCATGGCCATCGCGCAGAGCGGCAACATCATCAGCGGCGACATCACGATCAGCGCTGCGAAAGGCGGCGGTGTGGATGTCTCCGGCCGGCTCGACGCGTCGAATCGTGCGACTGGCAAGACCGGCGGGAAAATCAAAATCAAGGCCGAGACCATCACCGTCCACGCTGCGACGCTGGATGCCAGCGGAGCGGCGGGCGGTGGCACCATCACCATGGATGGCGGGCACAATGCGACGACGCCGACCACCGTCACCAGTTCCGCGACGATCACCGCGCGCGGCGAAGGCGCCGGCGCAAAAGGCGGCACCGTGCAGATGCTCGGCGATCACGTCGGACTTTTCGACCAGGCTGTCGTGGATGTCAGTGGCGACGCAGGCGGCGGCATTGCGCTCATCGGCGGTGACTATCAGGGGAAAAACGCCGACATCCAAAATGCGGCCCGTACGTTCATCAGCCTCGATGCGCAAATCCGCGCCGACGCTCTGCGCAGCGGCGACGGTGGAAAGGTGGTCGTGTGGGCGGATGAGGTGACGCGTTTTTTCGGCGGCATCAGCGCCCGCGGCGGGATTCTTGCGGGAGATGGCGGCTTTGTGGAGACATCGGGCAAAGGGTTGCTCGTCTATCAGGGCACGGTCGACACGCGGGCACCAATGGGCGAGGTCGGCACGCTGCTGCTCGACCCGACGAACATTTTCATCGCGCTCGATCAGTTCAACGCCACGGCGGCTGGCATGGTCGGGTCGAACGCGAGCGCCAGCACCGGGCCGACTCCCTTTGCCGCTTCCGGCGCGTTTGAGGATTCGTTGCTGACCACGGCAGCACTCCAGGGCGGGCTGGCACTTTCCAGCGTCGTCGTGACCACGGCCAATTTGGCGGGGACCGGGCTTGGCAACATCACGGTGGTGGATCCGGTTACATGGGACACGGCGAATACGCTCACGCTCACCGCTTCGAACAACATCGCCATCAACCAGGCGATCACCTCGACAGGGAATGGCAGCCTGACGCTGAACGCCAACCCCGCGGCCACGGGCTCGATCACGAGTGCCGCCGCGGGCGGCATCAGTCTCGGCACGGGGATTCTCACGGCGAATTCGGGGACCGGGGGAATCAACTTCACCGCCGCTCCAGTCACGGCAGGCACTTTCAATTTCGTCTCGACCGGCGCGGTCACGGTGGACAATGCGGCCAACAGCATCGCCAATGTCGCAGTCACTGCGTCGAGCGGCACCGCGTTGGATTTCCGGAGCACGACTGCGTTTGCTGTCGGAGCCGGCGGCATCAATGCAGGTGCCGGACCCGCTTCGCTGACGAGTACGGGCGGCGGTGTCACTGTCGGCGGACCTGTCGTCGCCTCGGGTGGCATCGTCGTCTCGGGGTTGGCGGCGGTCGCCGTGAATTCCAGCGTGAATGCCGGTGTCGGGAATGTCTCATTGAGCGGCTCGGCGATCAGCCAGAGTGCCCTTGGTTCGATCAATGCGGCGGGACTCGCCGCCAACGCATCCACCGGCGACGTGAATCTCACGGCGGCGGCGAACCTCGTCACGGCCTTTGCGTCGGCGGCTCCGGCGGGGAGTGTCGGCTTTGCGGAAGCCGACGCCGCCCTCGGCTTCTCGATCGGGAGCGTCGGCCTGGTGAATGGCATCACGGCGCTGAACAACGTCAGCCTGCTGACGGCCGGTCCGCTTGCACAGAGTCAGCCGATCACCGCCGCAGCGCTCGGCGTGACCGGGAACAACGTCCTGGTGAATCTGACCGGCAGCACCAATGTGGTCGCCACGTTTGCTGCGAATATCCCGCTGGGGACGATCGGCTTTATCGAGGGCGACGGCTTCAGCGTGGGAACTGTCCCGGCGCTCGGGGTGCTGGCTGCGATCAATGGCGTGACGACGGGCACCTTCTCCTTCCAGGCGGGCGGTGCAGTCGCCCAGACCCAGGCCATCACCGCCACGGTCGGCCTCGGTGGTCGCACCACTGCGGGCGGCATCGATTTTGGAACCATCGACAACGCGACGAACTCGGTCGCCTTCAACTCGGCTGGCGACGTCTCGTACCGGACCACCACCAGCATCGCGGTCGCTCAGACCGCCGCAGTTGGTGTGCTCGCGGCGGTCACTGGATCTGTCTCGCCAGGAACGACTACGCTGTTTGCGAACAGTGGCGTGGCCGGGATCACGCAGAGCCAGTTGCTCAGCACCGCGACCCTCGACCTCCGCACCCCGGGGACCGGCAATATCACGCTGCTGAATGCGGGCAACCTCGTCGGCACACTGCGGAGCACCGGCGGCCTCGGGGCTGGGACGCATCAGATTTCGGACAGCGCCGGTGGCCTCACGGTGAACGCGATCACCAGCACGGGACCGCTCAGCGTGACGACCGCAGGCGGCGCGCTTGCCGTCGCCGGGACGATCGACACGAGCGCGGGCAACCAGACCATCACGCTCCGTTCCACGGACGATGCAGTCACGCTGAGCGCCGCCGTGAACGCGGGGGCTGGGACGGTCGCATTGCGCTCTGGTGGCGCGGGCGCGATCACCGTGACGGCAGGCGCGATCACGGCCGGCTCTCTGACACTCGAATCCGGCGCCACTGGCGGTGCGAACATCCAGACCGCGGCGCACAATGTCGCCACCATCCAGACCGCCGGTGCGGGCCTCGGCAGCGGTGGGTTGGATTTCCGGCAGAGCCGGGCTGGAGGCACCACCGTCGGACCGATCACCTCATCCGGGCCTGTGTCGATCAATGAGGGCACCGGTGCGCTGGCGAACACCGGCACGATCAACACCGGCGCGGGCAATGCGAACATCACGCTGACAGCCAGCGCCACCATGCTGGGCGTCAATGGCCGGCTGAACGCCGGCAGCGGGGTGGTCTCGCTGCTCGCCCAGGGGGTGATTACGCAGGCGAACGCCGGTGCCGGCATCACGGCCGGCAGCCTGCGAGCCGTGAATGCCGCGGGCAACATCTCGCTGAACCCGACCGGTCTCTTGGCGGCAGACGTAAACACCGTCGGCACATTCGCCGCATCCGCGGGTGCAGCCAGCGTGCTGTTCAGGAGTGCCGGGTCCTTCCAAGTCGGCACGGTGAACGCGACGGCCGGCATCACGGCCACGGGAGGCAATGTCACGCTGGAAATCACGGGCGCTGGCAACGCCATCACACAAAGCGCGGCCCTGGCCGGACGCATTGCCACCAACACGCTCAACCTCGCAGCGAACGGTGGCGCCGTGGCTCTCGACAGCGTCAATAACAACGTCGTCGGGCTGGGAGCCGTCACCCTCGGCGCCGGGGCCTTGACCTTTGTCGATGCGCGTCCGCTTGGACTGGACATCGGCTTGGTCAACGCCAATGGCGGCATCAACATCACCAACCAGACCGGGGATCTCACCACGAGCGCGTCCGTGTCATCGAACGGCAACATCTCCCTGCGTTCAGTCACGGGTTTGCTGACGCTCGGCGAAACGGTGACATCGAACCCCGGTGCCATCACCCTCCGATCCAATGGCGCGCTGAACACCGGTGCATTTCCCGTGTCGGCAATGGCACCTGTGACCGGGGACGTGACGCTCATTTCCGATACCAGCACGGTGACGATCGGTGGGGGCGGCTTGATGGTCGGTGACACGCTCGGGATCCAGATCGGGCCGGGGCTGACCTTTTCCGTAGCGGGGGCAATCACGGCGACGAGCGTATCTCTCGCCGCTGACCAGATGGACATCACCGCGGCGATCAACGCGCCGGGGATCATCACGCTGGCGCCGGTGACAGCCGACAGGACCGTGACGCTCGGCAATCACGGCGTGCCCGCGGGGCTCATTATCGACAACACGGAACTCGGCTTCCTCTCCACCGCCGCGACACTCACCATCGGTCGGACGCCCACACTCGTGACGACAGCCGGCCTGATTCAGATCGGCTTCGCGAATGTCGCGAGTCCCACGTTGAATCTTTTCTCGACTGCGGGCGTCACGCAGGATGGCGTTCTCACAGTCGGTGCCGCTCCCGGCACGCTCAACGTCACCGCGGCCGGGACGGTCGATTTGAACAGCGTGGGCATTAACGTGGGAACCCTCGGTGGGACCACCACGGCCGGCGATTTTATTGCCCGCAGCGGCGGCGGTGGGACGAACCTGATCCTGAGCGGCATCAGCACCGCAGGCGGCGAGATTTCCATCCGCAATTTCACCGGCGATCTTATCGTTAACGGTGCGGTGAGCTCCGGCGGCGGCGACATCCTTCTCGGATCAAACTCCGGAGCTTCTTTCCTGAGTCTCAATGCAGACGTGAATGCCGGCGCCGGCGCTCTCGGACTTTTCTCAAGTTCGGGCGGGATCGCGCAGACCGCGGGGAGAATCGTCGCGGGCAACCTCCTGGCTGAGGCGTTTGGGAGCGGCGCGGTCACGCTGAACAGCCTCACGAATCAGGTGACGGGGAACGTGACGCTGAACGCCGGCACGACTGGCGGCAATATCGGGTTCGCCAATGCCGGCGGCTTCGTGGTCGGGGGTTTCGCGGGCATCACCTACACATCGCTCGGCGGTGCGACGCTCACTCCTACTCTGGGCTCGGGAATCCGGACGGCGGCGGGCGGAATCGCGACGCTCACCATCGGCGGCGACGTCACACAGGCAGCGGGCGCAACGGACATCATCTCGACCAATTTGCTGAACATCACGCGCATCGGCGCGAGCGATCCCAGCGTGACTTTGGACAACGCCGCCAACGCGGTGGGCAACCTCGGTCCCGTCACGATTGGCCGGGGTGCATTCACGCTCGGGGACTTGAACGGAATCACCATCACCGGTGCCGCCACCGCCGGGGCCGGCTACAGCGTCACCACGGACGGGGGCGCACTTATCCAGAATGCCGGAGCGGGCATCGATACGAGTGCCGCGACCAGCGGCGCAGGCATCGATGGCAACATCACTCTCAGAACCGCCGGGGGCGCGGCATTTGGATTCGGCATCACGCTGAATGACACCTTGGACTCGGGACCGGCCGGAGTCGTGACGCTGGACGCCAGCGGCGGCATTTTCCAGGCAGCCGGGACCGTGACAGCGGGCAGCGTGGACGCGTTTGCGAACGGGCTCTTCGGGTCCGTCAATCTCAACTCGGCGGCCAACGCCTTCGGTGCGATCTCCGGTTCGGGAAACTTCGGTTTTTCAGCGACGACCACGCGGGCGCTCACCGTCGGTGCGGGCGGCGTGAGTTCGGGATTTGCGTCCGTCTTCCTCACGGCGACGGGTGCGGCGAGCGACATCACGACCACCGGGGCCGTGACAGTCGGCGGAGGGGGAACCGTCACGCTCACCTCGGGGCGGGATATCGCCGTCGATAGTGTCGTTGCCGCAAACGGCGGCACGATCAATCTGCTCGCTGATCGGAACATCACCGAGACCGCGCCTGGTGGGGTGCGTGCGGCGAACCTGCGGCTCGTCGGCACCAATGGCGCGGTGGACCTGGCTCCCGGCGCGCCGAACAACAGCGTCACGACGGTCGCCGGGTTCGCGAATGGCAGCTTCAGCTACGCCGACTCGCTCAGTGCCGCGCTGACGATCGGCACGGTCGTCACGGCCGGCATTGCCTCCGTGACTGGCGATGTCTCGGTGGTGGCGAACGTCGGCGCGCTCGCGATCGTGAGCCCCATCCTCGCCGCCAACAATGTGACGCTGACCTCGGGCGGCAGCCAGACGATCGCCGCAACAGTCACGGCGACGACTGGTGATGTGGCCGCGACTTCCCTGGCTGGAACGCTTGCAGTGAATGCCGCGGTGTCCGCGGCTGGCGTCGGCGGCGATGCCTCGCTCTCGGCAAATGGACAGCTCGACCTCGGTGCCGCGGTGACGGCCAATGGCCGGGTGACCCTGAACTCGACCACAGGTGCGATCGTCCAGAACGGTGTCGGCGGCACGGTGACCGGCTCGCAATTGCTCGCCACCGCTGCGACGAATATCGACCTCTCCATTGGCGGCCACGCAGTCGGCGTGACCGGCTTCGCGGCGACGGCTGGCACGGGATTCATCGCATTTAAGAACAACACGGGGCTCAATCTCGGCACGGTCGGTCTCACGAATGGAGTCACCGCGGGCGGCGGCATCTTCATCGACGTCAACACTGGGAGCGTGACGCAATCGCTGACTGGCATCATCACTGCCGGTGGCGGCTTGGCGGTCTCCACGGGCCTTGGCTCCATCGTTCTGAGCGAGCCCAACGTGGTCGCAGGTAACGTATCGTTCAACGCGACGGGCGGGAGCGTGACCTTTCACAATGCGGGCGACATCGACATCGGCCCCTTCGGACCTCTCGCCACGGCGGGTGGACCGCTGGCGTTGGATGGAATCACCTCATCCACGACTCCGGGGCAGTTCGTGTCATTGACCTCCGACACAGGCGCCATCACGCAGGCGCTTGGGGCGGCCCAGCGCATCATCGGTGCGGACCTGCGGGTGGACACGAACGATCGGGATGCAAACCTCTCGAATTCTGGCAACCTGCTGACCTCGATCGGGACTGTCGATTTGGGGACGGGCAGATTCACCCTCGTCGATTCGGCGGGCGGCCTCACGTTGGTGGGGCCGACCATCACGGCAAATGGCGGAGTCGTCGTGAGGACCACAGGCGTGCTGGCGCTGTCGGGCAACGTCACGGTGACCAATGGTGATATCGCGTTGCGCTCGACCGATCAGAATATCTCACTCGCAAACACGCTCACCGCGAGCGGGCTCGTGCAGTTGGATTCGGGCGGAATCATCGACCAGACCGGCGGAACGATCACCGGCGCATCGCTCATCGCGCGCGCCTTCGGGAATGTGACCGTCGCGCAGCCTGGCAACGATGTGGCGAATCTGGCGGGCTCCTCGGCAACCGGGATCTTCACCTATCGCGACACGACGGGTGTAACCGTCGCCACATTGACCGACACGGGCGCTGTGCCGGTCCCGGGCATTGCCACTCTCAATCGGGATGTGACCGTGGCCGCCCTCAATGGCGGAGTGGCGGTGAACGCTCCGCTGAACGCTGGCTCGGGCATCGTCCGGCTGCAGTCTTTCGGCGGAAACATCACGCAGACTGCGCTCATCACCGGCGGCCGTCTTCTTGCCAATGCCTTCGACGGCTCGGTCAGTCTCGGGGCGGTGACGAACAATATAACCACCGCGGTCGCCGGCCTTGCCGGCTTTGCGGGCGGCAGCTTCCGCCTTTCGAATGCCGGACCGATCGCCGTGGACACAATCACCGGGGACGCCTACTCGACCTTGGGAACCGGAATCGCAACCAACAATGGCGACGTCGCGCTCCTCTCGGGTGGAACGCTCACCTTGAACCAGGAAATCATCGCAGGCACGGGAACGATCCGTCTGCGCACGACTGCGGGAGACATCACGCAGACTGCGTTCGGGCCGCTCACGGCGAATGGCCTGCTCGTGGATGCCGCCGGGTCAGTGTTGCTGAGTGCTGCGGGGGCGACGAATGATGTGGTCAATCTCGCGGGTCGTGCCGGGAGTGGCGCTTTCACCTACCGGGACTCGAACGATCTGACGGTGACGAACATTGCGGCGGACGGCGGCGGCTTCGGCCCGGTGCTGCCGATTGGCCCGCTGTCGGGGGTTGCCACCCCGGCTGCGGCGACGCTCGTCGCGGGTGGTCTCTTGAATCTGGCCGTCCCTCTGCCGTCGCTCGGATCGCTCGATGCCACGGGAACAACCATCGACATCAATGGCGGCGGCACTCCGACCGTGCAGACAAATGCCGGGCAGACTTATCGCAATCCCGTGGTGCTCACCGCAAACACGATCCTCGCAGACATCGGCGGCGGGTTGATTTCGTTCCTGAGCACGGTGGATTCGGATGCGGTCACCGCGAGGGCGCTGACGATCAATACGCCGGGCAATACGATCTTCAACGGGCGGGTCGGCGGTACCCGTGCCTTGGCGAGCCTGAACACCGACGCCAACGGGGCGACATTCTTCAATGTTGCGGGAAGCACGGACGCCGCGCCAACCGTCCACACCACCGGTGCGCAGCGGTATGGCGACGCCGCGCGGCTCCAGCAAGATACCGTCCTGCGCAGCAGTGCGTCTGGCGACATCGCGTTCGGCTCGACCGTGGATGGCAATATTCCCTTTTCGCGATCGCTGACGGTGAACACCGCGGGCGCGACGATCTTCGGCGATGGCGTCGGCGGCGACTTTGTCGGCGGGTTGATCGGACTCCGGAACCTGACGACGGACGCCGCCGGCCTGGTGCGATTCAATGTGGCCGGCAGTACCGACGCGACACCGAGTGTGCGGACTTCCGGGTTCCAGACGTACGGCGACAAGGTGCTGCTCACGCAGAATGCCGTGCTCACCAACGGCGGCTTCGGTTTTTCCATTGCCTTCACCGATACGGTGGACGGTCCTGGCGGCCTCCGCGTGTATACCGCCGGGACGACGATCTTCGGCGGAAACATCGGCCAGACTGCGGGCCTTGCATCGCTGGCGACGGATGCGCCGTTCGCCGGTGCCACGCAGTTACCTGCGTCGGTGACGACCACGGGCGGCCAGACGTATGGGGATCCAGTCACTTTTGCCGCGACCACACTGGCGAGCGTCGGCGGGGGGAACATCGATTTGCTGTCCACCGTCTCGGGCGCGTCCCTGATTCTCTCGACTGCCGGGAACGCCGCACTCGGTGCCAATGTGACATTGAACAGCCTGACGCCGTTCGTTGCCGGAACGACTTCGCTTGGCGGCAGCGGCTCGTCTTTTGTATCCGTCCAGTCTGCGCTGTCGTTCGGCGGGCCGGTGCAGAGCCTCGGCACCGTGACGATTCAGACGCCGACCGGAAATGATCTGGCGTTCGGTTCCACATTGAATGGTCCGGGCTCGATGACGGCGCTCTCCGGGAGGGCGCTCACTTTCTCTGGCGACATCGGCTCCCTCGTCGCTCTCAGTTCGTTGAACGCTTCCGGGACGACCATCACCCTGCCCAGCACCCGGACGGTGGGCTTGCTCCGTGCGGACGGCTTTTTCGGGCCGGGTTCGAACGGCTCGGACGCGCAGTTGAATCTGACGGGAAGCTCCTACGTTTCCACCGGTGGGAGCGTGCAGTTTAATCCGGCCAATCGATCCACAATCTCCCGGCACGCGACGATTTTGAGCTTTTTCGGCAATGTCATGGTCTCAGCGCTGGGCGATTTCTACATGGGCCGCGAGCAGAAGCTCCTCGTGAACGGCGGCAGTCTGAGCATCTCGGCGGGTGGCCAGGCCGTCATCGGCGATCTCGCGGCGCGGAATGGGCTCACGGTGAGCGCGCCGACGATCTCCCTCCAGGGACGCCCAGCGGTGGAAAATTTGTTCAACGAGAACCGCAAGGATGGCGGCCTGGGGATTGTTTCGCCGACGATCCGATTCGAGTTCGGTGGCAGCCTCGCCAATCTCGGGTTCATGCCGGGGACGACGCAGAAGGCGACCTTTTCCACGCAGAACAGCATCGCCGCAGTGCGACAGATCGCCGGTGTTTCGATCGAGGTGGACAAGGATCTGGCGAACCAATTCAACGGCAATACGGACGTCGGCGAGAGGGATTCCATCACAGGCGTTGCAAAGGTCGCGGGACTCAACCTTGGCGTGATGCAGCCGATCGCCAGCGGCACCCGCGTGACAGAACCCGGCGATGCGCGCATCGTCTTCGTCCTCGAAATTCCGAAGCTCGTGGAACTCCCGCAGGACACCTTCCTAAGCAGGGCGATCCTGGCCACGCTGGCGCAAATGGGCATCTTCCCGCGGGAAGCGACGGATGATGAAAACATCTCCGTCAGCCTCCGGCGCGGCGTATTCCGGCAGCCGATCGAGGGCAAGGAGAAGATGGACACCGCCGAGTACAAGGTCGTCGTGCAACGTCTCACCAAGGAGGAAGTCGAGAAGATCGTCGAAAGGTACGTGAGTCTGGCCGGGGCCGACTTCTCGAAAATCGCGGAGATTGCAAAGGCGCTTGCCGACCAGGTGAACGCTTATCAGGCGGCCAATCCCACAGCGGGCAATCTCGACGGCTTCACCCAATGGCTGCAAGGGCGGCGCGAAAACGACAAGGCAGCGGACCAACTGGCCAGGAGTCTCGACGAACTGGCATCCCTGCTCGTGGACCTTTCCCGGATCGGGTTGACCAGAAAGGAGGTCACCATCTGCAAGCTGAAGATTTGCGACGATCTCGGCCAGTTCCTCCCGACGGTGGAAGCGTCCGATCTTGCCTTGTTGATCCAGGGCCTGCCGAAGCCTCCGCCGAACGCTCCGCGGCCCGCCGCCACGGCACTGCCGATGGAGCCGCCTGCACCGGTGCAGCAAGAGCCTCTGCCTCCTCCGCCGGAGATTTCCCCAGCGCCCTCCGGGGACGCGGCTCCTGCGCCCGCGCCCAGCGCTCCTCCTGCGCCGGATGCGTCCGTTCCGCCGCCTCCGACGGCGCAATGAGGCGTCGCTATGAAGCAGTCCCAGTCTGGCAAATTGACATGAGATCACCAAACCCGTATCAGGAACTTCCATGAAGGCATCCGTTGACTCTCTGCTGGAACCAATTTCAGCGGACAAACCGTGCGGGGACGACATCGGCTACGATCCCCGGTTCGTCGAGTTGGATACGCTCCTGCAAGGGAAGCCGGAGACGCAGTTTGCCGCCGCCGAGGAGCCGGACTGGAAAATGATCCTGGAGAGATGCAGGGAACTTTTTGCCCGCTCCAAGGATCTGCGGGTCGCCGTGCGGATGACGCTGGCGCTTCTGAAGATCGAGGGGCTGCCGGGTTTTCGCGACGGGCTGCTGTTGCTGAAAGGATTGATCGAGCTGTACTGGGATCCCGTCTATCCGCGGCTGGACCCGGACGACAAGAATGACCCGCTGGAGCGCGTGAACACCATCGCGAGCCTCGCGACTCCGATGGGAACGTTTGGCGATCCGCTCCAGTTTCTCGCGCGGCTCCGGCAGGCGCCGTTGTCCGATTCACCGCAGATGGGGCGCATCAGCATGACGGATGTGGAACGATCCATTTCCGGGAAGCCCGCGGAGGGGAGCGGCGGGATTTCCGCCGCCCAAGTGCAGGGGGCTTTTCGCAGCACGCCGCCGGAGAGGCTGCGCGAGATTTATGACGCCATCGTCGGCTCGCAGGCGGCGGTGAAAGACTTGGACGATCTGCTCACCAAGGCAGTCGGTGCCACCAAGGCGGTGGCGTTTGACCCGTTGGCAGCGACCCTGAAGGAGTTGCAGAAGACTCTCGCGCCCTGCGCTGCTGCCGGAGAAGCTTCGGGTGTTGGATCGGGCGAACAAAGTGCGGCGGTCGGTGGCGATGCGGTGACCGAGGGACCGGGCATCTCTGGCAGCGTTCGTTCCCGGCAGGATGTCATCCGCGTCATCGATCAGATTTGTGAATTCTACCGTCGCACTGAACCCGCCAGTCCTATTCCCTTGATTCTTCAGCGGGCGCGCCGGCTGGTGGACATGGACTTTGTCCAGTTACTCACCGATCTCGCGCCGGATTCACTCGGGCAGCTCAAGTTGATTACGGGAATTCGGGACGCCGAACCGTCGGCGTAGCAGTCGATGGAACAGGCATTTCCCGGCCATAATTTTTTGAAAATTGTATTGCTGCCGATTCCGAAAAGTCCTATGCGTCCCTGGCATTAAGTTCAGCGGCGGAAAATTCATCCAAGCAGGCGAGTTCCGCAACCCTTCAACCCCAAACTCAACCAAACCCAATGGCAAAAGCGAGCAGTCAGAAATTCATCGCGCGCAACCGGGCTCCCCGTGTTCAGATCGAATACGATGTGGAAGTATATGGCGCACAGAAAAAAGTGGAGTTGCCTTTTGTGATGGGCGTCATGGCCGATTTGTCCGGCAAGCCGGCGGATCCTCTCGCTCCGGTGGACGAGCGGAAGTTTCTCGAGATCGACGTGGACAATTTCGACGACCGCCTCAAGTCCTGCAAACCGCGCGTAGCATTCCAAGTGCCGAATTCGCTGACAGGCGAGGGGAACATTAGCGTGGACCTGACCTTTGAGAGCATGGACGATTTCTCACCCGCAGCCGTGGCGAAGAAAGTCGATGCGCTCAATCAGCTCCTGACCGCTCGCAATCAACTCGCGAATCTGCTGACCTTCATGGACGGCAAGAGCGGTGCCGAGGAAGTGCTCTCGAAACTTCTGGCGGACCCCAACCTGCTAAAGTCAATGGCGTCCTCTCCCAAACCGGAGAACCCCCAGTAGTCTCAACAGAAAATTATTTCCAAGACCATGGCTGACCCCAATACAGAAGCGCAGGGCGGAGCCGCACCCGCGGCCACCGCGGAAGTTAGCGAGTTCGAGTCACTCCTCAACAAGCAGTTCAAACCGAAGACCGAGGCCGCCAAGAGCGCGGTTCATTCGGCTGTGAAGACGCTCGCCGAACAGGCGCTTGCGAGCACCGCGCTTGTCAGCGACGACGTGCTGGCCTCCATCCAGGCCATGATCGCCGAACTCGACCGGAAGCTCAGCGAGCAGGTGAACAAGATCATTCACCACGAGGATTTCAAAACGCTCGAGGGGAGCTGGCGTGGGTTGCATCATTTGGTGAACAACACCGAGACGGACGAAAAGCTGAAGATCCGGGTGATGAACATCTCGAAGAAGGAGGCGGCGAAGAATCTGAAGAAGTTCAAGGGAACGGCCTGGGATCAAAGTCCCATCTTCAGAAAGATCTACGAGGATGAGTTTGGCACGCCGGGTGGAGAGCCTTACGGCTGTCTGATCGGTGACTACCAGTTCGACCATTCGGCGCCCGATGTGGAAATGCTCGGCAGCATCGCCCAGATTTCCTCGGCTGCACACTGCCCGTTCATCACCGCCGCTGCGCCGACCCTGATGAACATGGACACATGGCAGGAGTTGAGCAACCCGCGCGATCTCACCAAGATTTTCCAGACTCCCGACTATGCGGCATGGCGTTCACTCCGTGCTTCTGAGGACTCCCGCTATCTTGGTCTCACGATGCCCCGGGTTCTCGCCCGTATTCCTTACGGCGCAAAGACGAGCCCGGTGGAGGAGTTTTCCTTCGAGGAGGACACCGAGGGTGCGGATCACGCCAAGTATTGCTGGATGAACTCCGCATACGCGATGGGCGTCAACATCACCCGGGCATTCAAGCTTTACGGGTGGTGCGCATGCATCCGCGGCGTGGAAAGCGGTGGGATGGTTGAAGGTCTGCCGGTTCATACCTTCCCCACGGATGACGGAGGTGTGGACATGAAGTGCCCGACGGAAATCGCAATTACCGACCGGCGTGAGGCGGAGTTGGGAAAGAATGGGATGATGCCGCTATCCCACTGGAAGAACACAGATTATGCGGTCTTCGTTGGCGGCCAGTCCTTGCAGAAGCCGCAGGAGTACGACGATCCGGACGCGACGGCTAACGCGAACTTGGCGGCGCGTTTGCCGTATCTCTTCGCAACCTGCCGCTTTGCGCATTACCTGAAGTGCATGGTCCGCGACAAGATCGGCTCATTCAAGGAGCGGGCGGACATGGAACAGTGGCTCGGCAGTTGGATCCAGCAGTATGTCACGCATAGCGAGAGCGCTTCCGAAAATCAAAAGGCGTTGAAGCCTCTCGCGGAAGCTGAAGTCAAGGTCGAGGAGGTGGAGGGAAATCCCGGTTACTATACTTCAAAGTTTTTCCTCAGACCTCATTACCAGTTGGAAGGGCTCACGGTTTCCCTGCGATTGGTGTCCAAGCTGCCATCGGGCAAGAAATGAAAAGCATTCTGCGCCAGCAGTGAGAAATCACGGGATGAACATAGCTTCCTCCTGAGAAGTCTCATCGTTGGCGTTGGCTAGTAACAACACACAAACAACAAACACAAATCAGAAAGGATTAATCATATGGCAGTAGACATGTTTCTCAAACTTGATGGAATCAAGGGCGAGTCCAAGGATAGCAAGCACAAGGACTCGATTCACATCGAGTCCTTCAGTTGGGGATTGAGTCAGACCGGAGCCCACGGGACCGGCGGTGGAGGCGGAGCCGGGAAGGTCTCGGTCCACGATATCAGCATTACGAAGAATGTGGACAAGTCCACCTGTGATCTAATGCTTCATTGCGCCAGCGGAAAGCACATCAAGGAGGGTTTGATCACCGTGAGAAAAGCGGGTGACAAGCCGCTGGAGTACTTAAAGATTAAGCTGACCGACATCTTGATCAGCGGAATTCAGCACGCGGGGCATGGCTCCGATCTCATGAACGAAAGCTTGACGCTCAACTTCTCCAAGTTCCAGGTGGAATACTTCGAGCAAAAGCCCGACGGCACGGGACAGAGCGCTGGAAATGCGGGCTGGGATATCAAGGCGAACGTCAAAGCGTAAGAGGGACTGCCTTTGGTCGGTGGTGCGCCGAGTTTTATGCGGCGCGCCACCGACCCGCTCCTCAGAGGCAGACTGTCTGAAATATTCTTCAGATTACCGGGTGGAATCAGCCAGATGACAGCAGAGGAGCATATTCGCGCGGGTAACCTGCAGGAAGCTTGGGAGGCTCTTCGTGAATCGATCCGAAAGGATCCGGCGGACTGGAAACTGCGTGTCTTCCTCTTTCAGCTCCTGAGCGTGAACGGAGAGTGGGAGAAGGCGCTCACGCAGTTGAATCTGATCGCGGAGATGGGTTCCGATTGCATGCTGCTCGCGCAGATCTTCCGTCCGGTCGTGCAGTGTGAGGCGTTGCGAGCGGAGGTTTTTGCGGGCAAGAGAAGTCCCCTGATCTTTGGCGAACCGCAGGAGTGGATGGGACTTCTGGTTCATGCAAATGTCCTCGCTGCCCAGGGCAAACTTTCGCAAGCGCGGGAAGTGCTCAATGAGGCGATGGAAAACGCCCCGGCCGCCTCCGGCAGCATCAACGAGCATGACTTCGAATGGATCGCGGACGCGGATTCCCGGCTGGGGCCGGTCTTGGAAGCCGTGATCGAGGGGAAGTATTACTGGGTGCCGTTCAACCGTGTTTCCCGGATCAGTATTTCCCGGCCGAGTGATCTTCGGGATTTGGTGTGGATTTCGGCCTCGTTCACCTGGTCGAATGGCGGCGAAAGTTCCGGGATGATTCCCGTCCGCTACACTGGGAGCGAGAAATCGGAGGACAGTGCGATCCGCCTCGCGCGGCGGACTGACTGGCGGGACATTGGCGAGGAGTTCTTCGTCGGCCAGGGGCAGAGGCTTTTTGCCACCGATCAGGGCGAGTATCCGCTGTTGGAGACGATGCTGATCAAGTTCAAACTACCGGAGCAAACTGCCGGCGCGCCTTTGGTGGGGTAGTGCGCGGGCGACTCGCCGACTCCTGCGACCGCAGCCTCACGCACTTTCGCCTACCATGCCTGTCGCCCAAAGCACCCCGTTCGAGAGGCTGCAGCCCTGTCTTTTTGACCGACTGCTGGATGAGGACATCCAGAACAGGCAGGAAAACCGGGTGGCCCGCGTGATCTCGTTGTCCGAATACCGCGCTGCGGTTCTGCGGGATTTGAGCTGGCTGTTGAATTCCAGTTGTCACATCGAATCCGAAGGGCTGGCGGATTTTCCGCATGTGGAGTCCTCGGTCTTCAATTTCGGCAAGCCCAGTCTTTCCGGTCTCGGGATCTCCGGGATGAACCTTCAGGATCTGGAGGTCGAACTGGCGCGGGCGGTGAGAAATTTCGAACCGCGAATCGTCCCTGAAACGCTCGTCGTCAGGGCGGTGCGGGAGTCATCGCGACACTCGCCAAGCACACTCGTGTTTGAGATCCGCGGAGAACTGTGGGCGCGCCCGTTCCCGGAAAAACTATTCATCAAGACTGCGCTCGACCTCGAGACTGGCGAGGTGACGATGTGAGCGGATATGCGCGGATGTGGTGAGAAAGTCTGTGACTCGACGTTCCGCTTCAGAATAGTCTCTTTACGAAATCGAAGGCGATGAACCGAACATTTCTCGGGCTCTACAACAACGAACTGCATCACATCCGGGAGGCTGCAGGCGAATTTGCGCGGGAATTTCCGAAAATAGCCGGGCGCCTGGCTTTGGACAAGGACGCCAAGGAGGAGTGTCCGGATCCGTTTGTCGAAAGGTTGATCGAGGGCTTCGCCTACCTCGCCGCGAGGGTTCAGCTAAAGCTGGACGCGGAGTTTCCACGCTTCACGCAATCGCTGCTCGAAACCGTCTATCCTCATTACCTCTGCCCGACTCCTTCGATGGCGGTCGTGCGAATGGAGCCGGACCCGCAGTCGGCGGGGACGCCCGAGGGCTTTCTGGTCGCGCGTGGCAGCGTGTTGCGCGGCAGAAGCAGCTCGAGCGATACGGCGTGTGAATTTCGCACCGCCCACGACGTTCGCATCTGGCCGCTTCGCGTGACGGATGGCAAGTATCTCACCCGGAACATGGCCGGACTCGGCCTGCCGGAGTCCCTGCGTGGCAAGGCCGCGATCCGCATCCGGTTGCAGACGAACGGGGGCGTAAAGCTGAAAGCCTTGGAACTGGATCGGCTCCCGGTTTTTGTGCGCGGGCTCAATGAGACGCCGGCCGCCATCTTCGAGCAGATATTTGCACGGGCCTCGCACGTCATCGTCCGGACCGCGAAGTCGGAAGGGAACGTATGCCACGTAATGCCGGCGACAACGCTCAGGCGGCTGGGACTCCGCGAAGACGAGGCTCTGCTGCCGTTTGCGCCGCGCGGATTCGAGGGATACCGGCTGATCCACGAATACTTCGCGATGCCGGAGCGATTCATGTTCTTCGAGTTCACCGGACTCGCCGAGGCGATCGGGAAATGCGACTGCGAGCAGGTGGACCTCATCATCTTGCTAAAGGAGGCGGAACCGCGCCTGGAGAACGTCGTGGATAAGGAGTCCTTCGACCTGTTTTGCACTCCAATCATCAACCTGTTTCCGAAACGGCTCGACCCGATTTCACTGGGCGACAAATTCTCCGAATATCACGCCGTGGCGGACAAGACGCGTCCGCTCGACTTTGAGATCTACCAGATTCAGCAGGTGGTAGGGCAGGGTGCCTCCGCGGAATCGCAGCAGGTTTTCCAACCGTTTTACCTTGCGCGGGACATTGATTTGGAATCCGCCGCATACTTCAACGCGCACCGCGTCCCGCGGGTCCTCTCCGCGCGGGAGAAACAATTCGGCGCCACCTCGTCCTACACTGGCAGCGAAGTGTATATCTCGCTCGTGGACGGCGAGGCCGCGCCTTACCGCCCCGATCTTGCGCAGATGAACGTGACTGCCCTGTGCAGCAATCGGCACCTGCCAATCCAATTGATCACGCGCCAGGACAGGACGGATTTCAAGCTCGACCTGTTTGCGCCCGTCGTATCCATCCGCTGCCTCACGGCCCCGACTGATCCGCGTCCCGCGCATCCCGATGGCGAGATCGCGTGGCGGATCATCAGCCACATGTCGCTCAACTATCTCTCGCTGCTCAACGCCGAGAACGACGCCGGACCGGCTGGCTTGAGGGAAATGCTCAGGCTCTATAGCGAAGTGACCGACATCCGCAGCCGGAAGCAGATCGACGGTATAGCAGCGGCCTATTGCCGGCCGATCATCCGGCGCATCGAAGCGCCGGGACCGCTCACCTTCGGTCGCGGCCTGGAGGTCATCGTCGAATTCGATGAGCTGGGGTTTGAAGGTACGGGCATCTTCATCCTGGGCTCGGTTCTGGAGCAGTTTTTTTCGCGTTACGTATCGTTGAACTCATTCACTGAAACCGTCATTCGCTCGCTATCACGGGGCGAGATCATCCGATGGCCAGCACATCCGGGGAAGAGACCGATCATCTGATTTCGCGCCTGGTCGAGCAGCCGTACGGATTCGACTTCTTCCGCGCGGTCCGTCTGCTCGAGAGTCATTTTCGCCAATCGCCGCGCATCGGCACTTCGCAGCGATTGCGGGACGACTGGATCCGTTTCGGCCAGAAGCCATCGCTGGCTTTCGCGCCGGCGAGCATCGAGCAATTTGATGCACCCGGTGCGGACGGCCCAGCGCGGATGTTCGTGCAGTTTCTCGGATTGCTGGGGCCGAACGGTCCGTTTCCAGCGCACATCACCGAGTTCATCATCGGCCGGATCATCAATGCCAAGGACCGCACCCATGCGCGGTTTCTCGATATCTTTCATCACCGCTTCATCTCATTGTTCTACCGGGCGTGGGCGTCGGCGCAGAAGACCGTGGACTTTGATCGGCCGGAGGATTCGCGGTTCGCTGCATATATCGGCAGTCTGTTCGGTGTCGGGATGGAATCGGTGCTCGATCGCGACACGGTGCCTGACCGCGCAAAACTCTATTTCTCCGGCCGCCTCGCGTGCCAGACGCGAAATGCCGAGGGCCTGCAGGCGATCATCGAGGGATTCTTCGGGATTCGCACGGTCATCGAGGAGTTTTCCGGTTTCTGGATGCGGATCCCCGAGGCAAACCAATGCCGCCTGGGTGAATCTGCGGGTACCGGCTCACTAGGGCGCACCGCGCTCGCTGGCACCAGGAAATACGAGACCCAGCTCAAGTTCCGGGTTCGCATGGGCCCGATGAAACTGCGGGACCTCGATCGCATGCTGCCTGGAGGTGCTTCTTTCAAGCGCCTCAAGGCTTGGGTGCTGAACTACGTGGGATACGAATTGAAATGGGACTTGCAGTGCGTCGTCGAGGCGGCCGAAGTACCGGCTGCGCGCCTCGGTCAGTTCGGGCGGCTCGGGCTCTCCTGTTGGTCGGCGAGCGAGGAGTTTACCACGGATTCAGAATCGCCGATTTTTGAACCGGAGAACTACGCATGAGTTCGCGCGTTCGCCGGCGCTTGCATGCATGTTTTTCGGATCGCAATTCAGACCGGGCACCGCTAATCCATCCTGCGACTGGAGCAACGAGCCTCAGTGGCAGCTTCGCCAGCAAATCAGCGGACGCAGTTCTTCCCGTCTCCCGCTCACAACAACACCCGGTATCCATCTATGGCTGAAATCAGACCCGCCGTCCTCTTCGGCAAACTCAACACGATCGCCTACAAGGCGCTCGAAAGCGCAACTGTCTTCTGCAAGATGCGCGGCAACCCGAATGTGGAACTGGTGCATTGGATCTTCCAGTTGTTGCAGTCGCCGAACTCCGATCTGCACTGCATCCTCAAACATTTTGGAATCGACGAGTCGCGGCTCGCGACCGAATTGACCGCGAGCCTGGACCGGCTTCCAAGGGGCGCCACATCCATCTCTGGCTTCGCTCCACAGCTTCAGGAAGCCGTTGAGTCGGGGTTTCTCTTCGGCTCATTGCTGTTCGGCGAGATTCAGGTGCGCTCGGGGCACGTGTTCGTCGCGCTCCTGAAGAATCCTGGCCTCCGGCATTTGTTGCCCGGGCTCGCGAAGGAGTTTGGAAAGATCAAGGAAGGCACCCTGTCGGATGACTTCGAGAAAATCGTCGCAAGTTCCGCCGAGGAGGCGCTTGCTCCGGCAGACGGATCGGGCGCCGCGGGAAGTTCCCCGGGCGATGCGAGCGGCGCGATTTCCCCGGCGGCGATGGGCAAGCAGGAGGCATTGAAACGCTTTACGACCGACCTCACCGAGAAAGTCCGCAAAGGCGAAATCGATCCCATCATCGGTCGCGACGAGGAAATCCGCCAGTGCGTGGATATCCTCATGCGCCGCCGCCAGAACAATCCCATCCTCACCGGCGAGGCTGGCGTGGGAAAGACCGCGGTCGTCGAGGGTTTCGCGCACCGTATCGTCGCCGGTGACGTGCCGCCGGCGCTGAAGGACGTGAGCCTGCTTTCGCTCGACATCGGTCTGCTCCAGGCCGGCGCGAGCATGAAGGGCGAATTTGAGCAACGGCTGCGCAGCGTGATCGACGAAGTGCAGGCGTCGCCGAAACCGATCATCATCTTCATCGACGAAGTGCATACGCTCATCGGCGCGGGCGGCGCGGCCGGCACGGGAGACGCCGCAAATCTCCTGAAGCCCGCTCTCGCGCGCGGCACGCTGCGCACCATCGCTGCCACCACTTGGGACGAATACAAAAAGCACATCGAGAAGGATCCCGCGCTGACCCGCCGCTTCCAGACCGTGAAGGTCGAGGAACCGGATGAGGACAAATGCATTCGCATGATGCGCGCCGTCGTCGCGCCGTTTGAGAAGCATCACCGCGTGCAGATCCTCGACGAGGCGATCGACAACGCCGTCCGCCTCTCGCACCGCTACATTTCCGGACGTCAGTTGCCGGACAAGGCCGTGAGCCTCATCGACACCGCCAGCGCGCGCGTGGCCGTGAGTCAGCACGCCGTGCCCGCGAAAGTAGATGACTGCCGGCGCCGCATCCAGGCGCTGGAGACCGAGGTCGAAATCCTCGGACGCGAAAGCGCTGTCGGCGTCGATCACAAGCTGCGAGTTGTCGAAGTGAACGCGAAGCTGGTGCAGGAGAAGGAAAAGCTCGCCGCACTCGAAAAACATTGGGCCGAGGAAAAGGAACTCGTCGGCAAGGTGCTCGATCTGCGTGCAAAACTCCGCGGTGCAGGCGTCGCGCCGGACGAGGCGGTCAAGGCCGCTACGACCGGGGCGGCCACGAAGCCGGCAGGCGAGGGGAGCAGCGCAGATGGTGGACAATTGAAGCCCGAGGAACGGGAGAAGCTCGTCGCCGAACTCGCGCAGCTCCAGGAAAAGCTGAAGGCGTTCCAGGGCGAATCGCCGCTCATTTTCCCCAGCGTGGACGCGAACGCCATCGCCAGCGTCGTGGCCGATTGGACCGGCATTCCCGTGGGACGCATGGTGAAGAATGAAATCGAACAGGTGCTGAAGCTCGCGGATCTCCTCGAGCGCCGTGTCATCGGCCAGCGCTATGCGCTCGATGCGATCGCCCGCCGCATCCAGACCAGCCGCGCGAAACTCGACAATCCGAACCGTCCGATTGGCGTCTTCATGCTCGTCGGCCCCAGCGGCACCGGAAAGACCGAGACCGCCCTCACGCTCGCCGAGGCCCTTTACGGCGGCGAGCAGAACATCATCTCGATCAACATGAGCGAATTCCAGGAGGCCCACACCGTCTCCACGCTCAAGGGCTCGCCTCCTGGCTATGTCGGCTACGGCGAGGGCGGTGTCCTCACTGAGGCGGTCCGCCGCCGCCCATACAGCGTCGTCCTTCTCGACGAAGTCGAAAAGGCGCACCCCGATGTCCACGAGATCTTCTTCCAGGTCTTTGACAAGGGATGGATGGAGGACTCCGAGGGACGGGTCATTGATTTCAAGAACACCATCATCCTGCTCACCAGCAACGCCGCGCAGGATGTCATCATCAACATGTGCAAGGATCCGGACCTGATGCCTAATGCGGAGGGCATGGAAAAAGCCATGCGCGGACCGCTCACGAAGGTCTTCCCTGATGCCCTGCTTAACCGCCTCCTGGTTCTGCCCTATTACCCGATCTCAAAGGAAATGCTGAAGATCATCATCGGCCTGAACCTGCGGAAGGTCGAAAAGCGGATCGCCGAAAACTACAAGATCCCGTTCACCTACAGCCCTGACGTTCCCGAACTCATCGCGCAACGCTGCACCGAACTCGAACGCGGAGCCCGAATGGTCGATGCCATGATCACGAACACCATGCTCCCGGAAATCGGCCGCGAAATGCTCACCCGGCTCGCCGAAGGTTCCCCGGTCACCAAAGTCGAGATCGCGGTGAAGGATGGCGCTTTCGGTTACAGTTTCGCCTGATCGTCTTTGCCGGCGTCAACAGTGGGGCTGGCGGCAGGGCGCGCACTTCCTCCTGCACTGCGCATGTCGATACACGCCTCCGCGACGCCCGCGTCAGCGCTCGACGCAATGCGAAAGATGAGGCAAGGAGTCCCATCGTGATCGCCGTGCCAATCCTTGCTTCCGCATTCAATCACCCCGCGGTGCTCGCGTCGCTGATTGCGGCACCGTTCATCTATCTCGCCGCCCTTGCGGCCGGGCGTCGGCTGAAGCGGAAATACGGCGTTCCGCTCGGACTGATGTTCCAACTGTTGAGCGTGTCGTTCGCCGCCTACGTGCCGCTGCGCGTGCTCCACTACATACAGCACGGCGAGGGGCACGCGGACGACTCCACGAAAGGATGGCACGATGAGGGCATCCGGAATTTCCAGGCGGCATTGATCATCCTCGGCGTGGTGTTCGCGCTCCAATTGCTGCGGTCTTTCTACTGGCAGCGCTGGTTCACGCGGAAGCATGGAGCGGAGGCGCCGAAACTTCTCCAGCAGGTGTTCGGGTTCGCGGTGTTCTGTGTGTCGTTCGCGCTGGTCCTCAAGATCGGATACGGATTCCAGGTCGATACGTTCATCGCGGGCTCTGGAATCATCGCCATCGTCATCGGTCTCGCGATGCAGGAGACGCTCGCGAACATCGTCTCCGGAATCGCGCTGCACCTGAGCAAACCCTTTCGTGTCGGCGACTGGCTGATCGTGGATTCCCAACGCGCTGAAGTCACCGAGATGAACTGGCGGTCCACCAAATTGCGGACCAACGACGACTACTATCTGGACATTCCAAACAAGGCCATCGTCTCGCACACGATCATCAACCTGAGCTATCCCACGAAGGTACATTCAAATCGGATCCGGATCGGCTTCGAGTACAGCGTCCCGCCGAACCTCGTTCGCGACATCCTCAGACGCGCGACGCTCAATTCGTCAGGCGTGCTGGATGAACCGCCGACCAAGGTTTTCCTGAAGGACTTCGGCGAGTCGGCCGTCATTTACGAAATCAAATACTCACTCGATGACGAGCGGCGGTTCAATGACATCGAAGATTCCATTCGCACGAACATCTGGTATGAGGCGCGACGCGCGGGGCTCGCGATTCCCTTCCCGATGCGCACCATCGAGATCCGCCGGGCGGGCGCCGATTCTCCCAAGGCCACCGCCGATCTGCGGGAGCGGCTTTCGCGCCAGGAACTGCTCGCGCCGCTCGACGAGCAGCAAAGGACCTGGGTGCTCGATCGCGCGAAGATCGTCCGCTTCGGGCGCGGGGAAAAGGTCATCCGGCAAAACAGCGAGGGCAGCTCGATGTTCGTCATCATCCACGGCGATGTCGATGTGCTCGTTCACTCGAATGGCAATGATACAAAGGTCGCCGAACTGCATCCGGGTCAGGCGTTCGGCGAGATGTGCCTGCTCACTGGGGAAACGCGCAGCGCCACCATCGTGGCAAACACCGACTGTGAGCTCTGGGAAATCGAGCGCGCGGTCCTGCAGCCTCTCATCCAGGAAAATAAGGCGCTGGCCGAGCGGCTGAGTGAGCTGCTCGCGCGGCGGCGGATGCAGACCGAGGGCATTCTCGCCGCGCACACTCCGGCACAAGTCGTGGAGCAAAAGCGACGGGAGTACACGGTCGGCTTCCGGCGCAAGCTCGGCTCGCTCTTCGAGATCTAGCCATCCGGAGCGCTGTCGCTCGGCGACCGGATGACGCGTGGCCTTCAGTTCAAATACTTCATCGCCACCCGCCACCCGAGATAGACGCCCAGAAGACTGCCGGCTCCGCTGACGCAGAAGGCTGTCATCGTTCCGACCATGTCGCCCAGCCACCAGCCTACGGCTCCACCCACATTGATGCCGACGAAAATGCAGAGCTTCATCCGGCCACAGGGAGCACGGGCCAACCGGCGCCAGCCGCCGCGGCACGACCGCGCCGTGTGTTGCAGGAGCGCACAGCCGCGATTCGGCTAGGCGACTCTCCGCAGGCCTTCGCCATCGTGGGAAGGCGGATTTCCGGCGGGCGACGCCCAGATGCAACTGATGTTCGACACGTCGGGCCGGTTGTTCCTCCAGGTGTAGTGAAAGCCGGTTTCATCCTCGTAGCCTTCCGGGGCGTTGCGGATTTCTGTCATCAGGAAGAGCATGCCGGTGAGTCCGATGCACATCAGGATCCAAAGGGAGAGTGTCATGACTGCCTTTCAGCTAGCATTGAGCGTGCCCGCGAACGGTCCTCGATTGGCCGCGCATGGGTGTGATTGAAAGTGGGTCCAGCGGATGAGCAAGATGGTGGCGTCGACCGTGGCGCCAGCCTTTGGACTGCGCGCGGCCTGACGCCGCTGTTTCCTCGCCTCGGGTCTGATACCAATTCACCATTGTCATTCACAGGCCGCTTCTCTGATTACAGCAGTCAGGTTGTCATCATCTCAATTGGAAATTGGTATGACGTTCAAGTCACCGTTGCCCCGCAAAGCAGCGCAGCGCCTTGCGTACGCCCGGCGCATCCCGCGATTTTGTCCACCGGTCCTCCGCAAAGCCAAAGCGGAGTCGAGCCTCCGCAGTCCAAAGCCTCGCGGCACTCACGCGCCGCTCGGCTTTGGCCGGCAACCTGCCTTTGGACCACACCCGGCGCGCATTCGCGGTCTGAAATTCGGGCGGGCACCCCGGATTCGCCCTACGGACCTGCGGGGTCGGTGAACGCGGCGAGTTCGCCCTTCACGCCAGCGGCCTTGAGAATATCGAGGACGGCGATGAGCGTGCCGACCGGGGAGCGTTTGTCGGCGGCGAGCGCGAGCCGGGGCGGGTTCGGGAGGGCCAGCAGTTTGTCCAGTTCACCGCGCAATTCCGGCAGGCGCAGCTTTTTCGCGCCGAGGAAAATCTCCTCCTTTTCGGAAATGGACAGCTTCAGCGCCTCATCCCCGCGCTCGGCGACGACCGCGGTCTTCGACTCGGGAAGCTTGATGGTGACGGCTGGCTGCTCGCTCTTGAAGGTCGTCGTGACGATCACGAAAATGAGCAGGATCGCGAAGATATCGATCAGCGAGACGATGATGACCTCGGGCTTCTTTTTGCGCTTCGGGAGAAAATTCACGCCTGAACCTCCGAGGAGAACTCCAGCGGACCGCGGCGTTGCTTCTGGTTGTAGCACTTGGTCAGCAGGCCGGAGATGAGCAGTTCCATGTCCGCCGCCAGGCCCTCGACTTTCTTCGCCAGCAGTCCGTGGGCGATCAGCGTCGGGATGGCGATGCCGATGCCGACGACCGTGGTGCTGAGCGCCTCGGCGATGCCCTTAGCGATGACATGCGGGTCGCTCTGGTTGGCGCTGCCGCCGAATGCGCCGAAGACTTGCACCAGCCCGGACACAGCGCCGAGCAGGCCGAGCAACGGTGCGATGCCGATGATGATCTCGAGCACATGCAGCCCGTGCTCGAGTTTGCCGACTTCGTGGCGCGCGACGGTCTGCACGGCGTTCTGGTTCTCGTCCTTCGGCTGGTGGAGGTTCGAGAGCCCCACCTGCGCGATGCGCCCCAGCGTGGACCCGTCGTTGCGCACGAATCGCGTGAGGCGCACGATGGCATCGGGAGTGTCATTCGGCGCAAGCCGCTCGATCTCCTTCTCGAGTTCCTCGGTCACGACCAGATGCCGCCGCATTCCCAGGCTGCAGACGATCGCTACAGTGACGGCGATCACCGAGCAGATCAGCAGCGGGATCATGAAGAATCCGCCCCCGCGGAAGAATTCGTAGATTTGGTGAAAGGAAGCGGCGAGCACTGGCAAGATGGTCATGGGAGTCACTGAATGATGAAGGTGAACGGGATCTCGACCTGTCCGTCGGTGAGTGCTCCGGCGGGCGGATCGACGAACGCGGTCTCGCGAATGAATTGTACGCAGAACTGCGCGAAGGTCGCATTCGACGTATTCGTCTTTACGGCAACATCCGTCACCTTGCCGTTGGCATTGATCTTGAAGACGACATCGACGGTGCCGGGCGCGAATTCACGCATGTGCTTGGTGACTGCATCGCCCCAGCGCACCCGGAGCGACGCCTTCACCCTCGGGGTGTAGCTGGCAACCAAATCGGCGGACGTTTTGCCCGCAGGCTTTTTCGCCGGGGCTGACTTTGACTTCCCGGTCTGCGCGGACACAGGCATTGCGAACGGGGAGGTGACGAGAAGCAGGAGCAGGATTCGGATCAACATGGGGAGCTATAGAAGGTGAAAACTCATCGGATATTCAAACACGCCGTTGCGCAGGGCCTCGGGCGGCGGGGGATCGAACTCCGCCTCGCGGATACATTGCTCGACCAGCGCGGCGTGCGCGGAGTTTGACGTGTTCTCATCCAGCCGGAATCCCCGCAGCTTGCCGTTCGCGTCGATGGTGAAAATCGCCGTCACCTTCCCGGTCTGGAGCAGGCTCATGCGCTGCTGGATGTAGTAGTTCCACCGCGACCCCACGGCGGAACTGACGGCCTTCTTGTAGCGCCCGAGCGGCGTGGCGACGGAATCGACGCCATCCTCCCCAGGCGGCAGATTCGAGCCGCTCACTTTCGTCCGCCGCATCTGCGGTGCGTAACCGGGATTCGCGATGGGCTTCGGCCTGCTGTTCTGCGGTTCGAACTTGGCCGCGACGATCACGGATTGCGGCTCTGGCGTCGGCTTCGCCGGAGTGGCACGCGGCGCGGGTGTCGGCATCGGCGACGGAGTCGGCCGTGCGGCGGGAACGGGAGTGGGTTTCGGCAATGGCGTCGCAGTCGGCTGCGGCTTTGGTTCGTCGGGTTTGGGTTCGTCCGGGTCGGGTCGTTGGGCTGCGAGATTCTTTGGCACCGCAGGATCGTTCGGGCGGCTCAGGAAAATGGGAATCTGGTCCGCATTCGCCTGCTCGACGGCGGGCACATTCGGCGGAGGTGTGGCTTTGGCAGCAGCAGCGCTCTTCGGCACCGGGGTGGCCGCCCGGGGCGTCGGTGTCGGCGCGGGCGTGGCGGGATCGGGTTTCACATCCGGTGCCTGTGTCTTCGAGTCCGCGGGCTTCGGCTGCGAGGGCGGCGAGGGTTTGCTGCTTGATTCCGCTTCTTCCGGATCCACGGGCTTGCCGAGGCTCAGTTCGCGGTCGGTGAGTTGGACGAATTCCATGTTCTCCAAGCCATCGAGCGACGGGAGCGGGTCCGTGCCATCGCCGCGCTTCCGGCTTCCGGCGACGCTGTCGCGCCAGCTTTCGAGGAGCGCATGGGCGGAGGTGTTCTTTTTCCGGGCGAGCCCTTCGACGTCGATATACTCGCGCTGCCGCTCGGGGGGAAGTTGGGCGAAGAGTTCTTTCAACAACTGCTCCTCCTGCGGCATCAGCGGCGCGGGCGTCGGCGTGGGCCGCGCCGGGATCTTCGGAGCCGGTGTCGGTGTATAGAGGACTACTTCGAGCCGCTTCGGTTCCGGCGTCGGCTTTGGCGCGACATACGTCGCCGTGCAGCCCGCCGGGAGCAGCGAGTAGCGCGTGAGCAATTGGACGATGAGCGGCCATGCCCACACGAGGAAGAGAATCAGCGCATGCATCGCCAGCGCCATGAAAACGGCGACCGGCAGCTTGATGCGGTCGGGGAGCCCGACAAATGCATCGAGCCACCGGCGAAACACGGTCGGGCTGGACGGAAAAAGGGTCAAATTCTTCGGATAACGGCCCCCTCCATCGCACCGATCGCGCCAAAACGCGAGACCTGAGCGCACCACTCCACCTGGTCGTCCCAGCCACGCTGGACGAGGGCGCGTCCATTCCGCGCGGCGCGCAATCCATCCAGCGGCGTGGCGAATCTCTGCGCGACGGCGACGGTGGCCGTCGCGGCATCGGTCAGGTCCGCTTCGGGAAACTCCATCGCCAACAGCCCTGCGGCGATGGCGTCCTCGAGCGCAAACGTCTCGAACGTTCCAGCGCAGACCAGCAGCACCTGCGCGGGGCGGGCGCGCACGATCTCATCCCGGAGAGCGGCGAGATTCAGCAACGCGCCGACGAGCACCCGGCCGGCACGCTCGCAGGCGCGCAGGGCGACCGTGCCATTCGTCGTCGTGCTGATGATCCGCCGCCCGGCAAACGCGGTGTACTCAAATGGGTTGTTCCCGACATCGAAGCCCTCGATGCGTTCGCCGTGCCGTTCACCGCCGAGAACGGCATCGGGCATCGCCTTGTGCAATGCGAACGCCTCCTCGATCGTCTTTGCCGGAAAAATCTCCGCCGCCCCGTGTGCCAACGAGGTGATCATCGATGACGTCGCCCGGAGCACGTCGAACACCACGCAAGTGGTCGCGCTCAGATTGCGCTCCGGCAGACGGCCGATGTCGGCAGGTGTGAGCGCTGCATCAAGAATCATTGTCATCTGCGTCCGCGGGCGTGGTGAAAAGTGTGCCGTCGTGCATGGCTCCCGCAAGGCCCGAAGTAACGCCCGTCATTTGACGAAGTAACTCAGGTTCTCGAGCTGGATGGCAAGGTCCACATTGTTCACCGCGATCCGCTCCGGCACGTGAAGCACCGCGGGAGCGAAATTCAGAATGGCCTGGATGCCGCATTCGATGAGCTGGTTCGCCACTTCCTGCGCGACCTTGCCGGGAACCGTGAGGATCGCGAGCTTCACGCGGCGCTCCCGGATGAACGATGAAAGCTCCTCCATCGGCCGGATGGGAATGGGAATGTTGCGCGGGCGTTTGCGCGTCACGTCGGCATCGAAAGCAGCGACGACCTCGAAGCCCTCACGCGCAAACCCGTCGTAGCGCAGCAGCGCGCTGCCCAACTGGCCTGCGCCCACGAGAATCACCGGCTGCAGTTTCGCCATGCCGAGAATGCCGGTGATTGCTTCGAGCAGGCCCTCCACATTGTATCCGAGCCCGCGCGTTCCCCAGTGTCCGAAGTAGGTGAGATCCTTCCGGAGCTGCGTCGGCTTCACGCCGGCGGCGGTCGCCAGCGCCTCGGAACTGACGGTCTCGACGCCATTTTCGCGCAGCCTCTGCAACGCGCGGTTGTAGATGGAAAGGCGGTAGATGGTCTTCTTGGGGATATCGGTCTTCTGCATTCGCTAGTGAAATAGTGTGTGAATATAGCAAAGGGAATGCGAGCAACCAATTGAATGCAGGTGACGGTCTCGCGTCGAAACGGGTCCATCGCACCGGACGGAAAGTTCCCTCTTTGCGCCACCTCCCCAACCCGCTATCTCCGCCGCATGAGCAATGTCCGACCCGACCGAACCATCGAACACGATTGGTCGCCGCGACGCATTCCCGACAACATCACCTGGGGCGAGGGCTTCTACTGCGAAAGTGCGCAGTGCTTTCTGCATTTCAAGGGCACGCGGAAGCCCGCGATCGAGTTTGGAAAACATGTGAGCGTGTATGCGGCCTGCCAGTTTGCCGTCGCGGCGGATGCGCATGTGACGGTCGGTAATTTCACCCTCATGGTTGGCGCGCTCATCACGTCGGACACGCGCGTGGAGATCGGCTCGCACTGCCTCATCTCGTGGGGCGTGGGGATCGCCGACAGTGACTTCCATCCCGTCGGCGCGGCACAGCGGATGATCGATGCGGAAGCCCTTGCGCCCTATTTTCAAAACAAGCCCGCCCGGCCGCTCGAAGCGGTGCGGTCGAAGCCGGTGAAAATCGGCAACAACGTCTGGATCGGCATGAACGCCATCGTCCTCAAAGGCGTGACCATCGGCGACAATTCGGTCGTGGCCGCCGGAGCCGTGGTGACGAAGGACGTGCCGCCCGGCACGATCGTCGCGGGCAATCCAGCGCGCTTCGCGAAGCGCGTCCCCGAGTGATGAAAAAGAAACG
>Ga0105048_10000705_pt1 | contig 52407 bp, 39 predicted proteins | sample MAT05_FD_78382 | JGI IMG/M metagenome (GOLD analysis project Ga0105048, IMG submission 78382) | Freshwater microbial communities from Lake Fryxell liftoff mats and glacier meltwater in Antarctica - MAT-05 | ecosystem: Environmental > Aquatic > Freshwater > Ice > Liftoff microbial mat | place...
GGAAGCCAAGGCAATTGGATCGAAGGGACCTCCTACCCCAAGATCGGCCCCGATGGTCAAGGAACGAACCTGATCGACATCTATCTCGGTAGCGCCACTTCGTATAGCTTCCCTACGCTTTACCGTTACTGTCCAGAAGGCGGCGGCGCCTCCACCGAGTTCGGTGTACCTGCTAATGCGACGTGGTCCTCCTTGTACCAGACCATGCGCACCAGTTGCTCGTCAGCCTTTACCAACGGGCCGAATGACGCGACCCTCTTTGCGGCCGAAGAATTGAAATTGTGCCCAGGCCAAGCCCCAACGGTACACCTGCACAACATGGGTACCACTGCCCTGAGCAGTGCGACCATCACCATGATGGATGGCGCCACCGTGCTTTCCACCGTGAACTGGACCGGCAACCTCGCGCGCTGGGCCACCATCGATGTGGAATTCCCGGATGTGGATTTTGCTGTTGCGACCGCCTTGCACGCCGTGGTAAGCCAACCGAACGGACAAGCCGATGACAACACCGCCGGTGATGACCAAATCTATCCATACATCCCCGCACCTGAAGCCGACCTGGCAACGATCCAGTTCCAGTTGCGCACGGACAACTACGCCACCGAGACCAAGTGGAAGCTCTTCGACAGCAACAACGGGGTGGTCTATCAAGACCCAGCCGGCAACTACACGAACAACACGACCTACAACTATTGGTGGGAATTGAACACGAACGATTGCTACCGCTTGGAAGTGACCGATACCCAAGGTGATGGCATCTGCTGCAACTATGGGACCGGCTTCTACAAAGTCTTCAGCGGCGGTAACCTGCTCCTGCAAGGTGGCGAGTTCGACAGCGTGGACAAGGCGCCGTTCTTGACAGGTTCCGTTGTCGGGATCAATGAGAACGTACTGGAGCAAGGTTTGGCGGTGTACCCCAACCCAACGAACGGACGTTTGAACGTGACCATGGACCTGCCTAGTGCAACCACGGTGAATATCACCCTTACGAACGTGCTGGGCGCAGTGGTGACACAGCAGGCCAAGGGCTTCGGATCGGGACAACAACAGATCACGCTCGACCTTACCGACGTTGCCCAAGGCAGCTATTTCCTGAACGTGCTCGCCGATGGAATGACGGCCACCCGCAAAGTGACCATTACACACTAAGTCAGGTCACCCTTTGACGGTCGAAAGAAAGGTCAGTGATCCGGCACGCGTGTTGCCAGCGGTCGCTGACCTTTCCCTTGACACCCGACCCAACACATGAGAAGCATCCTCGCCTTCGCCTTTGTCGCACTTCATGCACTTCCTTCCGTTGCGCAGACCGCTGGGCGAATGCCGAGTGCTATCGTGGAAACCCTCGATGGAAAGAAATTCGACACCAAGGACCTGAGCAATAACGGCAAACCCATCATCGTGAATTTCTGGGCCACGTGGTGCGCTCCCTGCAAACGCGAACTCTCCACCATCGCCGACAAGTATGCGCAGTGGCAGGAAGAAACGGGTGTGAAGCTCGTGGCAGTATCCATCGATGATACCCGGAGCAAAGCCCGCGTAGCACCCTATGTGAACGGTCAAGACTGGGATTATGAAGTGCTTTTGGATCCGAACGGTGACCTGAAGCGTGCCCTGAACGTGAACAACGTGCCACACACCTTTCTGCTGAACGGAAAAGGGGAGATCGTCTATCAACACAACAACTACGAGCCGGGTGACGAGAATGAACTTTACGATAGGGTGAAGGAACTCGTGGGTAAGAAGTGACCTTTGCCGCCATGACCCGGACCCCTGTGCTCCGCGGAGCCGCTGGCGCCCTTTTCGCCCTCTCCCTTGTTCCGGTCCTTGCGCAGGACCAAGGTCAACTCCATGGCAACTTCAGCATAGATGGCCAATTCTATAACAAGGACGAGGCCATCGGCGCTGTGCTCCCTCCGCAACGGCTCGCTTCGAACGCATGGGCCAACCTGATCTACACGAACGGCAATTTCGAGGCCGGTGGACGGTTCGAAAGCTATGAGCCGCATTTGGCCGGTTATCCGGCCGGTGTTCCTTATAACGGCTCGGGCGTCGGATATCGGTACATCAAGTTCAAGGTCAGCGATCTGGAGATCACCGCAGGGAGCTTCTTCGAGCAATTCGGCCAGGGCATGGTGTTCCGAAGCTACGAGGAACGCTACCTCGGGGTGGACAATGCCATGGACGGCATTCGGCTGAAATACAAAGCCTACCCAGGCGTTTACCTGAAAGGGTTCATCGGGCGGCAGCGCTTGGGGTTCGACAACGGACTGACCAAGGGCGTGGGCATCGTGCGCGGTGCTGATGCCGAGGTCAGCATGAGCGAACTGCTTGACAGCAACTGGACCAGCGCGAACAACCTGATCATCGGAGCCAGTTTCGTGAGCAAATACCAAGAGGACCGTGACCCCGCATTGGATCTGCCGCAGAATGTGGGGGCTTGGGCCGTTCGTGCCAATTTCACCACCCCGAAGTGGAACATATACACGGAGTACGCTTACAAGATCAATGACCCCAACGGCCGCAACGACTTCGTCTATAAGAACGGACAAGCATTCTTGCTGAACGCGACCTACTCGGTGAAAGGGCTCGGGGTCAGCGTTGGGGCGCACACCTACGACAATATGTTCTACCAAAGCGACCGGGCATCTCCCACACCGTTCGACCTCAACATCAATTTCCTTCCCCCGTTGGCCAAACAGCATACGTACAACCTGCCGGCAACGTTGTATCCATATGCGACACAACCCAACGGCGAAGTTGCCGCACAAGGCGAGGTATTCTACAAGTGGAAGAAGGGGACCAAGCTCGGCGGCAAATACGGCACCAAGCTCGCACTGAACTATTCCAATGCCTACTCCTTGGATTCAACGGACCTCGGCGCAGCTGATGATACCACGCGGCGATACGGCTACACCACCAACTTCTTCCGTCCGGGCGATCGGACGTACTTCCAAGACACCAACGTGGAGGTGCGTAAACGCCTTACCCCTACGTGGGAACTTGCACTCACCTACCTGAACCTGATCTACGACATCGACGTGATACAAGGAAAACCGGGTAAATCCGTTGTCTATGCGGACATCTTCATTCTCGAAGGGCTGCACAACTTCTCGGACAAGAACTCGGTGCGCTTCGAGCTCCAGCACTTGAGTACCAAGCAGGACCAAGGCAATTGGGCCACCGCCTTGGCCGAATTCACCTTCAGCCCGCATTGGTTCGTGGCCGTGATGGACCAGTACAACTACGTCACCCTTTCCCCGACGTTCCTGAAGGACGGCAAAACGGAAGTGGAACCGGAGCGCTTGCATTACCCCATCACTTCGGTCGGTTACATCCGCAGCGGCACACGTTTCCAAATGAATTACGGTCGGCAGCGGGCGGGCATCTTCTGTGTGGGCGGTGTTTGCCGAACCGTCCCTGCCGCGAACGGGTTGAGCCTCTCGATCACAACGACCTTCTAGACCATGATCGCCCTTCGTTCCCCAGCACTGCTCCTCGTTGTCGTGATGACCTTCGCGTCCGGTTGCGATTACGTGAGCTCGCCTATCGTGGATGGCGGCGGCGACCCCATCACCGGCGACGGGGTCACGCGCAAAGTGCTGTTGGAGGACTTCACCGGCCACCGGTGCAACAACTGCCCTGGAGCGGCGGCTATTGCCCAACAATTGCACGACATCTACGGAGAGGAGCTGATCCTGGTAGGTGTCCACATGACCACCACGTTCGCTGCACCCGTTTCGCCCCCGAACACCGATGGCAGCTATGCCACGGACTTCCGCACAGAAGCAGGCAATGCCTACGAAACCTCGTTGGGCGTTTCCTTCCTGCCCAACGGGTCGATCAGCCGCAAGGTCTACAACAACAGCCTCTTGCAAGGCGAAGCGGCGTGGAGCAGCGCCATTGCGGACATCATCGGCCAACCAGCAGATCTTGACATCTGGTTCAGCGAACTGACCTACGATGGCCTATCGAACACGGTGACCGCCGAGGTGAAGGTCGCTGTCCTGAACCCCGTTGTGGGAGACCATAACCTGACCATCTATTTGATCGAGGACCATGTGGTGGATTGGCAGTACAACAACGACCCCTCTCTGCCCGACCCGAACGTGGAAGAATATGACCATCGCCACGTTCTACGCACCACAGTAAGTGGGACATGGGGCGTGCCCCTCGTAACCGGCAGTGCTGCCGCAGGGGACACCATCACCCTCTCGTATCCCAACTTCCCGGTGAATGCGGCTTGGGACCCCGCCAATTGCTCTTTGGTGGCCTACGGCTACAACACGGCCAGCTTCGAGGTAATGCAAGTGGCAGAAGGCGCCTTTCAGCCCTGACAACACTTTTTAGCACACGGACCGGTACCGATCCCATGGACCTGTCGTTAACCTTGTCCACCCGTGTGTTGAGCGGTGGAAAACCCTTCGACGAAAATTTACCCTTTCGCTTGTTGGGCGTATTATCTTCAACGTCGCAAAAGCCGAACCGTGATGATGGACCAAGGCAGAAAGATGATGGAGTTCAGTAAGCAGGTGCTCCAAAAGGTCAGTTTCGACCAACGTCTGTTCAAGAAGGAACTCATCAAGGCCCGACGATGGGTGGGCCAACACGATCAACTGGTCTTGAAAGCTTGGTGTTTGGCTACGTTCGGCCACATGTACCGGGACGTGATCGTGGAGGTATTCCAGACCACGATGCGGAGCTAGGCCGCGTTGCGGAGTGTGGAAATTACCGGAGGTGGGATAGGTGGGTGTTCTCCCTGCATTGTCCTTGTAGCAGGCTGATCTTATTCTCAAGCCTGCGAAACACGCCGTACGGATCGTGTTGAGTTCGAGTGTGATCAAATTTCCACGTTCACTATTCCCGCAGGAAACGCAGGTTGCGCTTCAGGCCTTCATATTTCGTGCGCTTGACCGCGCTATTGTGGAAGAGCTTCTCGAAGACCACCTCGGTCATGCCGTGCCAATCGTCCTTCGATAAAGCCAACAGTTCGGGTTTGGGCGTGAAGTCAGGCTCTTGATGTGGGGTACTGAAACGGTTCCAAGGGCATACTTGCTGGCATACATCACAACCGAAGGTCCAGTTATCGAAGCGACCTGACATGACTTCGGGGATCGCGTTCTTCAATTCGATGGTGAAGTAGCTGATGCATTTGCTACCATCAACACCATAGGGCGTGATCGCATCCGTTGGACAGGCATCGATGCATCGGCGACACGTGCCGCAATGATCCATGGCCGGCGCATCGGGTTCCAATTCAAGATCAAGGATTATCTCACATAGAAAGAAGAACGAGCCTGCTCCTTGTCGGATCACATTCGTGTGCTTGCCCACCCAACCGATGCCGCTGCGCTGCGCCCATGCCTTCTCCAAAACAGGACCGCTATCCACAAAAGCCCGCATCGACACTGCCCCATTCTGTTGAGTAATGAACGCCATCAATGGTCTCAAGCGCTGCTTGACCACTTTGTGGTAATCACGACCGTAAGCGTACGTGCTCAACTTCGGCGCTTCGGGGTCCTCCTGCTTGGGTGGTGTGTAGTAGTTGTATGCCAAGCTGATCACGCTCTTCGCTCCTTCCACCAATTTGCGCGGATCGAGCCGCATGTCGAAATGGTCCGCCATGTACCCCATCTCGCCATGCTTGCCTTGGCGCAACCACTGCTCCAATCGCGGGGCTTCAGCGGTGAGAAATTCAGCGCGCGCCATGCCGCAAGCAAGGAAACCCAGCTCATGGGCCTTGGCCTTGATGCGTTCGGCTTTCTCGCGTGGGGTAAGCATCACTGCGCCGATCAGGGCTTCACGATCAACGTGCTGGGCACATTCGCCAGCCAAACGCTCCTGCTTTCCGCCAAGCGCGCCCAACTCGCGTAGCCTATCAAGAGGAAGACATGACGGTCCAGCATCGCTTTGTCCATCACGCGACGGTCGATGATCACAAAACGGTGCGGTGCAAGGCTGGTCAACCGCGCTGCTTCAGCCTGGAAGGTGGGTTCACGCGCAATGAGGCCAGCGGCATCGAGCACGGTGACCTTCGCGTCCACATTGCGCATGAAACGCTCCGCATAGTTGAACAGGAAAAGATCGCCCGGTGCGAAAATGGGCAGCAGGATCTCATTCGCCGTGGTGAAGCCCTTATCCAAGAAGATGCCCACGCTGCACTGCGACCCTTCAATGAACTGACGCACACGCTCATCCAACTGATCATCCGCAGGGAGCAACGACGTTTGCCCAGTGAGCGATCCGATCAGCTTACTAGGATCCAATGCGCGCGAAGTGAAGCCGAGCAGATCCCCGAGCAAGGTGCCGCGCAACAAGGGTTTGCCCGATCCGACAAGCATGAGGTCGTAGCCACCACTGTTGGCCACTTGCACAATGTCGCGTGATATGTCGCTGCTCACTTTGTAGACGGTCTCCAGCACAAGGCCCATGCGCTTGGCTTCTTCCTTCACAGGCTCGAAACTCTCGCGCTCCACATCGGCACGCTCGATCGGGTTAAGGTCCTCGCTCGTGGACAGATGCAATGCCGTCACATTCAACACGCCCTGGTCCTTGCGCGCAAGCTGACCGGCAAGGCGCAACAACTTGCTTCCGCTTTGCGGTTGACCAAAGGAGACGAGCACACGCCAGCCCGGTGTGTTCCTGCGTGGCTCTTGGGGTCCTTCTTCCTCGTCCGATCGGTACACACGGGAGATCAGGTCCAAGGCAGGACCGGTCATAAAGGTGGTGAGCAAGGCCATCAAGACCATCATCACGAAGATCTTCGGGGTAAGCACGCCAAGGTCGTAGCCGATATTGAGTACGATGAGCTCCATCAAGCCACGCGTGTTCATCAACGCACCGATGGAGAGACTGTCCTTCCAACTATTGCCAGTGAACCGCGCGGCCAATGCACTGCCCCCGAATTTGCCGAGCACGGCAACGCCCACCACCGCACCACAGACCAGCCAAAGATCAATGCTATCCAACAAACCAATGCGGGTGCGCAGCCCGGTGAACACGAAGAAGAGCGGCAACAGCAGCACGAGGCTGATGTCCTCCATCTTATTGATGAGCACTTTGCGGAAGTTCAGCGCGGGTGGCATGATCGCGCCGGCCAAGAAGGCCCCGAACAGCGCGTGGATCCCGATCATTTCGGTGACGTAGGCGGATCCGAACAACACCAAGAAGAGCAACGCAACGATCGGTCTGCTGATGCTCTCGCGGTCCTTGTGGATGTCGCCAAGCCGCACAAGGAATGGCCGGACGACGCCGATCATCAACAATACATACAGCAGCGACGCGCCGATGGTGAACAACGCGCTCGCCGCAGATCCGGCTTTCACGACCGCTATCACCGCCGCGAGGATGCACCACGCCGTTACATCATCCGCAGCAGCGCAAGCAATTGCGACCGTGCCGATACGCGTGCCTGAAAGACCTCGCTCCTGAATGATCCGCGCCAGCACCGGGAACGCCGTGATGCTCATGGCGATCCCCATGAACAGTGCGAAGGAGCTGAAGGAGATCGTCGGTGGAGCGAAATCGAGGTAGAGGAAATACGCCAAGCCCACGCCCAACGCATAGGGCACCACGATGCTCGCATGGCTGATGACAACCGCATCCTGCGCGCGTTTGCTCAGCACCTTCAGATCCAGCTCCATGCCTACCACGAACATGAAGAGCATGAGGCCTATCTGGCTCATGAACTGCAGATTCAACAACGAGCCTTCCGGGAAAAGGAACTGGAAAACATCCGGGAACCAATACCCTACCACAGATGGGCCTAGCACGATACCCGCCACGATCTCGCCCATGACCGACGGCTGGCCGAGCTTGTTGAAGAGGAAGGCGAAGAAACGCGCTGCTGCGATGATCGCGATCACCTGCATGATGAGCACCGCCAACGGATGGTCCATGTTACCGTCCAACGTGTACTGGAATGCATCCAACGCCGTGGAGCCGGAGGCAGGTGTTCCGTTGATCGGCAATAGATCGACCACACCCGAGCGCAGTGCTTCACCCTTGATCATGATGCCATAGATCGCAGCACCGAAGACCCCAAGGGTCATCAGGTAGAACAGGAAGCTGCGTTGCGCCTGCGACATGCGGCGAAGCTAGGAGGAGTTGGATGCTATTGCAGCAGTGCCTTGGAAGACCTAGCCCCGGTCCCTACTCGAACAAACTCCCCGGCTTCACGTTTTGCACCCTGCCCAAGTGACGATACGCACGTTCGGTTGCTTGCCTGCCCCGTGGTGTGCGCTGCAGATAGCCTTCCATGATCAGGAACGGCTCGTACACTTCCTCGATCGTACCCGCCTCCTCTCCTACTGCGGTCGCTACGGTGCTCAATCCAACAGGACCACCATTGAACTTGTCGATGATGGCACTCAGGATCCTATTGTCCATTTCATCAAGACCGTGCGCATCCACGTTCAAGGCTCTCAACGCATATTGTGCAATGGCCAGATCGATAGTGCCGTCGCTTTGGATCTGCGCGAAATCGCGCACGCGGCGCAACAGGGCGTTAGCGATGCGCGGTGTTCCACGGCTCCTGCGCGATATCTCATGCGCCGCTTCATCCACGATGGGAACATTCAGTAATCCAGCGCTGCGCTTGATAATGCCCTTCAAGGTGGCGGCATCGTAATAATCCAAGCGACTGTTGATGCCGAAGCGGGCACGCAACGGCGCTGTGAGCAGACCGCTTCGCGTTGTCGCACCCACTAAAGTGAACGGGTTCAGCGCGATCTGCACGGTGCGCGCGTTCGGGCCGGCATCGATCACGAGATCGATACGGTAGTCCTCCATCGCACTGTAGAGATATTCTTCGATCACCGGCGTAAGGCGATGGATCTCGTCGATGAAGAGGACGTCATGCGGCTCCAAATTCGTGAGCAGTCCGGCCAGGTCAGCAGGCTTATCCAACACAGGCCCGCTGGTGACGCGGAAGCCCACGCCCATCTCTTGTGCAATGATGTTCGCCAAGGTGGTCTTGCCCAAGCCCGGTGGGCCATGCAGCAACACATGGTCCAAAGCCTCCCCGCGCTGTTTCGCAGCCTGCACGAACACTTTCAGGTTATCCGTTACGGCCTTCTGTCCGGCGAATTCACCGAACTGTTTCGGGCGCAGGCTTTGTTCCAACTCCTTGTCAGAAGCGGACCGTTGCTCGTTGCGGGGATCGAAGACCTCTGCCATGGGATGCCCCGAAATTAGTCCACGCTCTCCTGCCAATCCTTGTAAGCGTCGCCGAAGAACACACGAAACCCGATGATATACACCGGTGCGTTCAAACGCTCGTCCAAACTGGCGTTGGTAAAGACCAACCGATAGCCAAGGCCGCCGCCCACCGCGAAGTATTTCAAGAAACGATATTGCACCACCATCGCCGGTTCGTAAAGGAATACGAATGCGCGTTTCAACTTCTGGCGCTTGCCCTGTAGATCATCATACACCACCGACCCACCGCCGATGCCCACTTGCACGGGAATGCTGACCTCCCAAGGTCCACGCCTGTAGAACGTGTAGCCAAAGAACGGTGTCAAATACCCCAAGCGCATGCGCGTGGTCACCGTACGCGTGTAGCCGCCCTCTTGGATCTGTGTCTCGCGTTCCACGGGCGTTCGCAGAAAGCTGTAGCCGATGCCGTACCGCACGCGCCCGGCATGCTCCAGGCCCACCTTCACACCCATCAGGCGGACGTTCTGATTGCTGATAAAACTTCCGCGTGAATCGAGGCTGAACGTGGGTTTTGCCGGCTCTTGGGTGAATAAGGCTATACTGTCCAATAGCTGAGCGCTCACTGTCGTTAACGACCAGAAGAACAGGATCAACGTCAGGGGCCGCATGGAAATGAAAATGTCCGCATCAAAGATGCGGACATTCCCTAGGCGCTTGGTGGTGTGGGTCGAGCCTGAGGGTCGACGCTACATCGGAACATTGATCCAAAGGATCAATGTTCCTCCTCGTCGTGCTCCAGCGGGGTTATCTGGCTCACCCAATCCTCGGCCTTACCGGGCTTGCTGTAATCATACGGCCAGCGGTGTACAACAGGCAATGGACCGGGCCAGTTGCCGTGGATGTGCTCCACCGGGGTGGTCCATTCCAACGTATTGGAGCGCCATGGGTTCTGAACGGCTTTGGGTCCTCGGTAGATGCTGTAGAAGAAGTTATAGGTAAAAACGACCTGCGCCAACGAACCGATGATCGCGAACACAGTGACCAGCACGTTCAGGTCCATGACGCCGTCCAAGAAGGAAAATTCCGAAAAGCTGTAATAGCGACGCGGAGCACCAGCAAGGCCAATGAAGTGCATTGGGAAGAATACACCGAACGCGCAGATGAAAGTGACCCAGAAGTGTGCAAAGCCCAACCGGGTGTTCATCATCTTGCCGTACATCTTCGGGAACCAATGGTATACCCCGGCGAACATGCCGAAGATCGCACTCATGCCCATTACGATGTGGAAGTGAGCTACCACGAAGTAGGTATCATGTACGTTGATGTCCAGCGCGCTGTCCGCGAGGATGATCCCGGTGAGACCACCCGCGATGAACGTGGTGACCAACCCGATGCTGAACAACATGGCCGGCGTAAGTATGATATTACCGCGCCACAGTGTGGTGATGTAGTTGAACACCTTCACCGCCGAAGGGATCGCTATCAACAGCGTGGTAAACACGAACACACTGCCCAAGAACGGGTTCATTCCGGTGATGAACATGTGGTGACCCCATACTAAGAAGCTGAGGAAACCGATCGCCAGGATAGACCCGATCATTGCTCGGTAGCCGAAGATGGGCTTACGTGCGTTGGTGGAGATGATCTCCGAAGTGATGCCCAATGCAGGCAACAAGACGATGTACACTTCGGGGTGGCCCAGGAACCAGAACAAATGCTGGAAAAGCACCGGGCTTCCACCCATGTGGTCAAGTGATTCACCGGCTATATGGATGTCGCTCAGGTAAAAGCTCGTACCCATGGAGCGGTCCAAGAGCAGCAAAAGCGAAGCGCTCAGGAGCACAGGGAACGAAAGCACACCCAGGACCGCCGTTATCAGGATCGCCCAAATGGTCAGCGGCATGCGGGTCATCTTCATGCCCTTGGTGCGCAGGTTCAATATCGTCACCACGTAGTTCAGGCCACCCATCAGTGAGCTGGCGATGAAGAGCACCATGCTCACCAGCCACAAGGTCATGCCTGCGCCGGAACCGGGGATCGCCTTCGGCAATGCGCTCAAGGGTGGGTAGATGGTCCAACCGGCCGAAGCGGGTCCACCTTCCACGAAAAGCGAGGACAACATTACCACACTGCTAATGAAGAAGAACCAGTACGACAACATGTTGATGAAGCCCGACGCCATATCGCGAGCGCCAAGCTGCAAGGGGATCAGCATGTTGGCGAAAGTGCCCGACAGGCCCCCGGTCAAAACGAAGAACACCATGATAGTGCCGTGGATCGTGACCAACGCCAAGTACATGTTGGGGTCTAGGACACCGCCCGGTGCCCACTTCTCGCCCAAGAAGAAGTTCGTGAACGCGAAGCCTTCACCCGGCCATGCCAGTTGCAGGCGGAAGATCAAGGACATTATCACCGCCACCCACGCCATGAAGATCGCAGTGACCAGGAATTGCTTCCCGATCATCTTATGGTCCTGCGAGAAGATGTACTTCGAGACGAAGCTCTCCTCGTGATGGTGCGCGTCGTGCGCGTGGTCAGCAGCGTGTGCAGTATGCGTGGCACCCATGGTCGTCAGTTCCTTTCAGTTCGGTTCGTCTAGTGGGCCTGAGCTACGGCAACGGGTGCGACCAATGTCGTATCCGCTGGTGAGGCAGCAGGTGCTGCGGGTGGTTCGGGCAACGGCTGGAAGGGCTTTTTCATCGCTTCCGCCAGCCATATATCGTGTGCCTTGGCATCGGTCACGATCAGGGGCATCTGCATGTTGTAGTGTGAAGCACCGCAGATCTTGTTGCAGAGCAGAATGAAGTCGAACTTATCGTCCTTCATGATCAGGCGCATGCTGTCCGTGGTGATCGTAGGGATCATCTTCAAGCTCGTGGTCATCCCCGGAACGGCGTTCATCTGTGCGCGCATGTGCGGCATGTAGGCGCTGTGGAGCACGTCTTGGCTGCGGATCAAGAGTTTCACCTCCTTGTGGACGGGCAGATGGAACTCCTTGATCACCACGTCATCCGCACCATGAAGATAAGCGCTGGCTTCCCCCTTCTCGGTGATGTCCTGCTCCATCACCGTACGCAGGCTGATGATGCGCGTCTTGTTGCGGCGCATCCGGCCGACAGCGTCGGTCAGGTCCTCGGTGCGCGTCTTTGCCAGCACAGCGTGGGCGAGCAGGCTGTCCGTGGCCTTGATCTCTCCGTCCAATTCGGCCAAACGCGTGCTGATGCTCTCGCGGGTGACGATCCCCAATGGATTTGTCCCATTGATCAAGCGGAAGTCCGTTGCACCCAAACCGCCATCAGCACCAGGGTAGCGCGCTGTCCAATCAAATTGGCGAGCGTAAAGCTCCACGAGCACTGCATCGGGAGCTGCAGGTCCGGTGATCTTCGCCCAGCTTTGGAGACCATAGATGATGATGACCGCCAGCACGGCTGCTGGGGCGATGGTCCATGCCAACTCCAACTTGTTGTTGTGCGGCAGCCAGAAAGCACGTCGGTCCTTGTCGTACAGGTATTTGCCAGCGAACCAGAAAAGCAGGATGTTCGTGATCACGAAGACGCTGATCAAGATCCACCAATTGAAGTCCATCAGCCAGTCGGTCTCGGCACCGTGCTCGCTGGCGGCGACCGGCAACATCTTGTCCTTGTACGCCAAGCACAGCCAGAGGAAGAACCCGAAATAGGCCGGAACGAACAGCCATAACATGAGGCCGTTGAAGCGGTTGTCACCCGCGGAGATCTCTTCTTCACGCTTACCACGCAGGCGCGATGTGAGTTCATAGACGCGGGCGAGCTGGGCCACCGCTAGGATGCCCAGCACCACCACGATCAAGATCAACAACTTCGTCATCTTCGCTCAGTATATCAACCCTTGAAAGGGCCATCTTGTTCAACGCTCCGGCACAGCACCGTGAGCTTCCTCACTTCCACCAGGCGCACGGCCGCCCACGTACCGGTGATCACGATCGATAGGATGAGCAGGTTCTCCATGCGTTCACTTCTCAGATCTGGTGATGCACGCTTTCGTCCAAGTACGGATGGTTCACCACGGTGAGCGGTGCCTTGGTCAGCGTGTTCAGGACGGTATACACGAAGAGGCCGAGGAACAACATGAACATGCCGATCTCCAGCAAGCCCACACCATGGTATTCATGGCCGAGGCTTCCAGGCATCACCATCATGTTCACATCCAGCCAGTGCCCGATGAAGATGACGCTACCCACACCGATCAAGAAACGCGGATTGCGCTTGGCATCACGGCTCATAAGTATCACCATTGGCACCGCAAAGTTGATGAAGAACGTGCTCCACAGCAGCCAAGGGTGGTTGTTGATGCGCTCCATGAAGTAGGTGACCTCCTCGGGGATGTTGCTGTACCAGATCAACATGAACTGGCTGAAGTACAGGTACGACCACAGGAAGCTGGTGGCGAACACCCACTTGCCCATGTCCTGGATGTGACTATTGTTCACTTGCGGCAGGTAACCTTTGCGCTTCAGGTAGAGCACCAGGATCACAGCAGTGATCATCGCGCTGCAGAACATGCCGGCGAAGACGTACCAACCGAACAAGGTGCTGAACCAGTGCGTGTCGATGCTCATGATCCAATCCCACGCCAATGTGCTGCTGAACACAGCGAAGAACACGAGGAACAAGGCACTGCGGCGGTAATTCATCAGCGTGCGCTTGATCAAGCTCTCACCGGTCTCCTTGTCCATCATCAGGCTCTGCTTGCGGAACCAACGGGCGAAGCCGATGAATACCGCGAAATACATCAGGTTGCGCAACCAGAAGAACGGCTGGTTCAGATAGGCGCTCTTGTTGGCGATCAGGGTGTCGTAGTTCGGATTGGTGACAGCGCCTTGCACCGCCTCATCAATGTATTGCGCTTCGTGTCCTTCGCCCAACATGAACTCGTGGTACAGCGTGTGGTCCATCCAATGGTACAGGTGGTGTATACCCATGCTGCCAGCTGCCAAAACCAACACGATCACCGCAGCCCCGACGGGCAGGTAGCTGTACAGCCCCTCGTACACACGCTTGAGCAACACGGTCCAACCGGTCTCGGTGGCGTTCGCCAAAGCATAGAAGAACACGGCACCTAGTGCGATGCCGAAGAAGAAGAAGCCGTTGACGAATAGGCTGGCCCAGCTGTGCTGGTGGTGATCGGTATGATCGCCCAACACGCCGGCGATCGTCGCCAATGCGCCAAGGAGCATCAACCCGAAGGTGATGCTACGTGCCCGATTGCTGAGGGTGAAATTCATCGCTGCTGTTCCGTTATCGTGCCGATCAAAGGGCGGCTGTGGTGGTGCTGTCCGATGGAGCGGCGGTCATCTTTCCTCCATTCTGCAAGTACTTCACATACTGTGTCACTAGCCAGCGCTCCTCCTTGTTCAGCTGTGAGGCGTGTGAGCCCATGGCGATGTTCTTTCCGTAAACTAGTGTGTGGAAGACCTTGCCTTCCGGCAGCCCCTTCAATGCAGCACCATCATAGGCAGGCGGCGTTGGGTAGTTCCCGTTCACCACGACGCCCCCATCACCTTGGCCTTTCTCACCGTGGCAATGAGTGCAGAACTTGGTGTAGATCACCTTGCCTTGCTCGACCGTAGCCTCGGTCATCGCGATCGGGCTCTTCAGACCAAGACCTGCTGCTTCGTATCCCTCGGTAGTATTGGGATAAGGATAGGGCATGTTGAATTGCGCCTTGGACGGGTCCGCTGAGAACGGGATGGTACCTGCCGGAGGCAACTTCGCGCTCTGGCGGTCCCGTTGTTCCTGTGCCAGCTCTTCGCTGAAATGGTACGGGTCTTGGCCGAAATCCACATAAGCTTCCATGGCCGGGCTGCGGTACATGTCGGGCATGTATTCCACCCCGGGGCTGTTGGGGTCGCCGCCGCAGGAGGCCATCGACACCACCACCAGCGCCAATGCGGCGAGTGTCATGAACGGATTGCGCTTGCTTGTGCTCATGGTCAATACTGGCGTTCGTTGATCTCGAACACCTGAGTGGTACGCAGCAGGCTGGTGATGGCCTCGGCGCTGTGGCCGTGGTTGTCAGCCGTACGTACCTCGATGATGAACTTGTCGTCCGTGGTGCGCGGATCCGGGTTTCGGGCGGGCATACCGGGCAGCGTCTTGTTGCGGATCATGTAGGTGATGGCCATGCCGTGCGCAGCGCACAACACGGTGAATTCGAAGATCACCGGAATGAAGGCCGGGATGTTCTGGTACATCGAACCGTTGGGTTTGCCACCGATGTTCATGGGCCAATCCCAGATCATGAAATACGCGATGCCCAATACGGCGAGCGACATGCCGCCGAGGCCGTACATGAAAGCCGCGATGCCCAATCGTGTGCGCTTGATGCCGATGATGGGATCGAGACCGTGGACCGGGAAGGGCGAGTATACGTCCTTCACAGAGACACCGCTGGACACCAGCTTGCGCGCGCCGTCCTTCAACTGCTCGGGATCGTCGTAAACGGCGTAGATGACCTTATTCGCCATGGTGCTCAATGGTGGTGATGTTGAGCGGCTTCCTTCTTGTAACTCTCGCCGCTCGTCTTCAGGATCGATTTCAACTCGTTCAACGCCACCACAGGAAAGTAGCGCGCGAACAAAAGGTACAGCGTGAAGAAGATACCGATGGTGCCGAGGAATGTGCCCACATCGACCCATGTCGGGTGGAACATGTTCCAACTGCTCGGCAGGTAATCGCGGTGCAAGCTGGTCACGATGATCACGAAGCGCTCGAACCACATGCCGATGTTCACGATGATGCTCATGAAGAAGGTGAACGCCAAGTTCGTACGCAGCTTCTTGAACCAGAACAGCTGCGGGCTGATCACGTTGCACGTCATCATGCTCCAGTATGCCCACCAGTATGGGCCGGTAGCGCGGTTGATGAAGGCGTAGCTCTCATACTCCACACCACTGTACCAGCTGATGAACAGCTCGGTGATGTACGCCACACCCACTATGGAACCCGTGACGATGATCACGATGTTCATGTATTCCACGTGCTTCTTGGTGATGTACGCTTCCAAGTGCATCACCTTGCGCATGACCAGCAACAGCGTCTGCACCATGGCGAAGCCGCTGAATACGGCACCGCTCACGAAGTAGGGCGGGAAGATGGTGGTGTGCCAACCGGGAATGATCGACGTGGCGAAGTCCATACTTACCACGCTGTGTACCGAGAATACCAGCGGGGTGGCCACACCGGCGAGTACCAAACTCACTTCCTCAAAGCGCGTCCACGCTTTTGCGTTGCCCGTCCAGCCGAAGCTGAGGATGCTGTAGAAGCGCTTCATCCCCGGCTTGGTGATGCGGTCGCGGATGGTGGCGAAGTCCGGGATCAGACCGATGTACCAGAACACCAGGGATACACTGAAGTAGGTGGAGATCGCGAATACGTCCCAGAGCAGCGGGCTGTTGAAATTGGTCCAAAGCGAACCGAATTGGTTGGGCAGTGGGAATACCCAGTAACCCACCCAGAGACGACCCATGTGGATCAGGGGGAAGGTACCCGCCATGATCACGGCGAAAATGGTCATCGCTTCCGCAGAGCGGTTGATGGCCATGCGCCACTTCTGGCGGAACAGCAACAACACCGCACTGATCAGCGTGCCCGCATGACCGATCCCTACCCACCATACGAAGTTGGTGATGTCCCAAGCCCAGTCCACCGTCTTGTTCAATCCCCATACACCCACGCCCTTGCTGAGCAGGTACATGATGCAGCCCACACCGTAGGCCGCGATGATGCCCGCTATGGTGATAAGGATGTACCAGCCGCGTGGCGCCTTGTTCTCGATCGGACCCACGATATCGCGCGTGATATCATGGTACGTCTTATGGCCCAGGATAAGGGGTTCTCGGATCGCTGCTTCTGCGTGCATGGGGTCCTCTTCGTTAGCCTCTTATGCGTGATGTGCGGCCGCCTCTTCGGTGTTGCGCACTTTCACCAGGTAGTTCACATTGGGCTTCACGCCGATCTCTTCCAGCATGTGATAGCTACGGTCGCTGTTGGCCAGGCCACGCACCATGCTCTTCTTGTCATTCAGGTCACCGAAGATGATGGCACCCGTTCCGCAAGCGGCGCTGCAGGCCGTCTCGATGGCACCGTCGTGTATCGGTATACCGGCTTTCTTGGCGGCCAGTTTACCGGCTTGGATCTGCTGTACGCACATGCTGCACTTCTCGATCACACCACGTCCGCGGACAGTCACATCAGGGTTCAAGACCATGCGGCCCAGATCATCCCACGCTGGGTTCACCTCGCCGAACTTCTCGCTCACGTAGTTGAACCAGTTGAAGCGACGGACCTTGTACGGGCAGTTGTTGGAGCAGTAACGTGTACCGATGCAACGGTTGTAGGCCATCTGATTGAGGCCTTCGTTGCTGTGCGTGGTAGCAGCCACCGGACACACCGTTTCGCACGGCGCGTGGTTGCAGTGCTGGCACATCACCGGAACGAACATCACGGTCGGGCTCTCTTCCGGCACCTCCATCTTGAGGTACATATCGATCTTGCCCAAGTCGTCCTTCTTCGCGGAAGCCTTGGTGGTGGCCGAGCTGTAGTAGCGGTCGATGCGCAACCAGTGCATCTCGCGACTGCGACGCACTTCGTCCTTGCCGACGACGGCGATGTTGTTCTCGCTGTTGCACGCCGTGATGCAAGCGCCACAACCGATGCAGCCGTTCAGGTCGATGCTCAGGCCCCAACGGTGCCCAACGTTCTCCACCGGATGCTCTTCCCACAGGTCGAACTCGGCCACCGGCTTCTTGTCCAGTGCGTTGATCACACCATCACCGTTAACGTCCTCGTGGACTGCCAGCTCGTGCGGATGGTTGTACGCCCTCTTGTCACCCGCTTTGTAGGTGGCGATGGACGTTTCCTTCACCACGCTCGTGCGGTCCATGTCCGTCAAATGCGTTTGCGTGATGGCCATCGGGTAGGTATCGCCCGTTGCCGTTACGCTCACGTTCAGGACATCGTAGCTCACCGCGCCATCGACTAGGCTGGTGAAGCCGTATGCGTTCTTGCCGACCGGCTTCCATTCGCCGTTGTGATCGGTGACGCATGCTGCGCGACCGACCTTCTCGCCATTCTCACCACGGCCATAACCGAGGGCGACGGAGATGGTGCCGACCTTCTGGCCTGGAGCCGGAACGACCGGCAGGACCACTTCACGATCACCGGCTTTCACTGTCACGAGGCTGGCCGGAGCCTGCTCGCCCAAGTACATGTTGAGGCCGAGGCGCTCCACATCCGTTGGGCTCATACTCACGTAGTTGTCCCACGTGATCTTAGTGAGCGGATCGGGCATCTCCTGTAGCCACGGATTGTTGGCGTGCTGGCCGCTGCCGATGGCTTCGGTGGTGTATAATGCCAGTTCGAATTCGCCGCTACCGGCTGCGGCTTTCATCGCTGCGGCAGTGGCGGAACCGACATCACCGGCAAAGACAGCGACCTCCGCAACAGGTGTATAGGCCTGCAACACGCCATTGTGAATGGCGGTGTTCCATGTATCCTCGAACGGCACCGAGCCAGCCATCGAGGCCATAGCGGTCTGCAACGTGGCTTTCACATGGTCGTGGTAGGTGCTGCTGGAACCACTCCACGCCAACAAGCTCAAGGGCCATTGACGGGTGCTGAACAGCTGACGGATCGCAGGTTGCGCGAGGGCGTAGTGGCCGGGCTTCGGGCTGAAATCGTTCCAGCTTTCCAACGCGTGGCTGTCCGGGCAGATCCACTTGCAGAGGCTGGCGGTCTCATCAGCATACGCGCTGAAGCTGACCGCGATGCCCACTTTGGACAGACCGGTTTTGAACTCGGCGGCGTTCGGCAAGGAGTAGGCTGGATTCACACCGGCTATCAACAAAGCGCCGACGGTTCCGGCGTTCATGTCCTTCACCAGTTGTGCAACGGCTGCGTCATCACCTTGCTTGAACGCAGTGCCTGACAGGTCGATCGTGCTGCCATAATTGCCCAGCATGCTGTTGATGCTGTTCACCAATACTTGCACGCCTTCGTTGTTGCTACCGGCCAAGACCAAGCTGCGGCCTTTGGCGGCGAGCAGTGCTTTTGCGGCACCCTCCGTGGCGGTCATCATAGCGGCATCGGCGCTGCCGGAAGCCATGCCGGTACCTTTCGCGATTTGTGCATGCAATGCCACAACCGCTTTCGGCAGTTCGCTCAACTTCAAGGGAACGCGAACATCGGCATTGGCGCCGCTGAGGCTCATACGCGCCTCGAATTGGAAGTGCCGGTTCATGGTCCCATCCGGATTCCGGCGGGTGGCGTATTGCCAAGTGTTCTCGGTGGTGCTGCCCCAGTTGCTGAGGAAATCGGCATCCATGCTCACGATCACCTCGGCCTTCGTCAGGTCGTAGTTCGGGAACACGCGCTTACCGAAGCTCTTCTGGTTGGCGTTGGTGACGCCGCTGTAGCTGATGACGTCGTATTGGATGTGTTCCAACGTGGGGAACTTCACACGCAACTGCTCAATAGCGGCTTTCGCGCTTGGGCTGATCACCGTATTGGTGAGCAATACGGAACGCTTGCCTACAGCCGCTGCCAATCCTGCCCCGATCGCTGTGTCGGCATCGGCCCACGTGGCGGCGGAATGCTGAGCCTTTCCCTCTGCGGTCATCGACACATCACCACCCTTCGTCATCGGACTCTTCAAACGCTCGTTGTCGTACAACGAAAGGATGGAGCTGTTGATGCGCGCATTCACGCTGCCCTTGGCCAGCGCCGGGTTGCGGTTGATGCCGAACTGTGGATTGCCCTTGATGTGGATCGGACGGCCTTCGCGCGTCTTCACCAAAATGCTGGCGAAGTCCTCGCCATCGTAGAACGTGCTGGCATACCAGTTGGCCACGCCGGGGACGAGGTCCTCGGGCTTGGTCACGTATGGGATGCTCTTGATCACCGGCGTTTCACAGGCGGCCAGGGTGGCGGCGCCAAGGCCGAAGCCCAGGAACTTCAGGAAATCCCGACGGCCTGTGCTGGCTCCGGTGAATGAGGCGTCGCCCATGACCTGATCGATGGCGAGGTCCTGACGGAACTCGCTATCACGGCCCTTGATCGCTTCGGGGTCCTGGTGCAGGTCCCCGAGATCCATCCAATATCGCTTCGTGCTCGACATGCGGCGCGCGGTGTTCTTAGTAGTGGCACTTGGAGCATTCCCAGCCTCCAAGCTCCTTCACACTGATCTTCTCGTCCTCCAAATACTGCTTCAATTCCTTGTGACCCATGTCCGTCTCTTCGAGGCGGGCCATGATCTCGTCGTAGTAACCGTTGCCGGCCATCTTCACATCCTTCTCGCCGTGGCACTTGATGCACCAGCCCATGGTGAGCGGCGCCCACTGTTCAGCCACGTCCATCTCGGTATCCACCGGGCCATGGCACTCCTGGCACTCCAACTTACCCACGGCGACGTGCTGCGCGTGGTTGAAGTATGCGTGGTCCGGTAGGTTGTGCACCTTCACCCATTTCACGGGTTCGGGCGTACCGGTGTAGGCCTTGCCATCCCAACCCACGGCGGCGTAGATCTTGGCGATCTCCTTGGTGCCTTCTGGTGAGCGCCCTTCGCCTACCGCCTGGTGGCAATTCATGCAGATATTGGTGCTCGGGATACCAGCGTGCTTGCTCTTCTCAACGCTACTATGGCAATACTGGCAGTTGATCGCCAAGTTGCCCTTGTCCACTTTACCAGCGTGCAGCGTGTGGTTGAAAAGGATGGGTTGTTCCGGCTTGTAATGCTCCACTTCGTCACCGCCATAGACACCGATCACCCACGCTGCATCCCATGCCTTCAGGATCATGAACACCACGAGGAACAGGCCGATGATGCTCGCGAACGCCTTGTTGTGCCAAGCCCAGTTGCGGATCTTCTGGCCGGTGGTCAGGTCCGGGAGCGGCTCCTTGCCTTCCGCCTCCAGTACAGCGTTGGTCAGACTCTTCTTGACACCGCTGAGTGAAATACCGACGACCAGCAGCAGCAACGCGATGACCACCAGCCAAGGCCAGTTTGAACCCTCGGGTTGGGGGGTAGGACCTGGGTCTATCGGACCCTTGGCTACAGGAGGTGCGTAGTTGTCCGCGTAATACAGCACCGCATCGATCTCCTCGTTCGTGAGGGCCTGTGCGGTCATCACGCTCTTGTTCCATTTAGCGAATAGTTCGGTGGCGTAGGGGTTTCCGGTCTTCAGGTAAGCGCTACTGTTCTTGACCCAAGCGTAGATGTCGCCTTTGCCTTCCCAGCGGACACGCGCATCCTTCAGGGCCGGACCGGTGAGGTCTTTATCTGGCTTGTGGCAGGCACCGCAGTTGCCCTTGAAGAGCTTTTCTCCTTTTGCGTACAAGGCCGCATCGGCAGGTTGGGCCTGTGCAGCAGCCGAGAACAGGAAAAGGACGAGTGCGAGGGTTGCGTGAAAGAGCCCGGTGGAACGTTCTGAAATCCTTGCTACAAGCGGCATTCCGAGCATTTTAGGAGGGACCTACTTCCGTTTGTCCGGCCGCAAAAATACACGGCGAACCCATTGGGGGGGCGCATGGTTGGCACGTTGCCACAGTGTTGTCACTATTTAGAGTTGTTCTAAATAAGAGGATATGCCTAGCGGGGTTGTCGCGGCCCTGTCCAAAGCGGGGTTTGAACAACTTTAGTAGGCATCCTAGGAACACATGTTGGCCCACTGCGAACGGCATACTTTTGGCCACCACCACTCCGATGCGTTTGCATTTTCTGAATCTCCTCTTCGTGTATACTCTGACCGTTTCCGATCGAAGCGGTATGTGCCTCGCGCAGCCTGTTGGTGGGGTTGCAACGCTTTCCGTGGATACGCCGGCCATTGACCCAGCACGGTCACACGTCGGTGACGTCCAGATCACAGTACCGCCACGCATCGAGACCCTGCTGGAAGACTATAGCAGCCGCAAGCATGTGCAGAAAGGCTACCGCGTCCAGATCTTCCTCGGCGACCGCAAGACGGCTGAAGACACCAAGCGGTCTTTCCTACAGAAGAATCCTGACATTCCGGCATACCTGAGCTGGCTGGCGCCGAATTTCCGCTTGCGGGTGGGCGACCTGTACACCCGGCTGGAGGCGGAGCACCTGCTTCGCGAGGTAAAGCTGCTCTATCCGGGGAGCTATATCGTACCGGACGAGATCGAGATGCCCAGGCTGGATTGACACTCGGACGAATGCGCCGCTAGCCTCTCGCTGCTGGCTATTGGCTGCTTGTCCTTGGTTTGATCAAGCAGCCAATAGCCAGCAGCCAATGGCGCATCAGCCACGATCGAAAACACGAAGACCGGCACTTCGCAGATGCCGGTCTTCGATCCGCGTGTTGCGCGTCAGTCGTTCAGCGTACGCTTCACCTCCACCATCTCGAAGGCTTCGAGGTGATCGCCCACTTTGATGTCGTTGAAGTTCTTGATGTTGAGACCGCACTCGTAGCCGTGCGTCACCTCTTTCACATCGTCCTTGAAACGCTTCAGGGTATCGAGGTCCCCGGTGTACACCACGATGCCATCGCGGATGAGGCGCACCTTGTTCTTGCGATCCAGCTTGCCATCGAGCACGTAACAACCGGCAACGGTGCCCACTTTGCTGATGCGGAAAGTTTCGCGCACCTCGGCGGTACCGATGATCTTCTCCACTTCCTTGGGCGCGAGCATGCCTTCCATCGCTTGCTTGATCTCGTCGATCGCTGCGTAGATGATGGAGTACAGGCGGATGTCGATCTCCTCGGTCTCGGCCAACTTGCGCGCACCCGGTGTGGGTCGCACTTGGAAACCGATGACGATGGCGTTGGACGCGGTGGCCAGCAGGATGTCGCTCTCGGCGATAGGGCCCACCGCACGGTGGATCACGTTCACCTTGATGCTCTCTGTGCTGAGCTTCAACAATGAATCGGTGAGCGCTTCCACGGAACCGTCCACGTCGCCTTTCACGATGAGGTTGAGCTCCTTGAAGTCGCCGATGGCGAGACGACGACCGATCTCGTCCAGCGTGATGTGCTTGTGCGTGCGGATGCCTTGCTCACGCTGCAACTGTTGGCGGCGCGTGGCGATGGTGCGTGCGTCGCGCTCATCCTCGAAGACCTGGAAGGTGTCACCAGCGTTGGGCGCACCGTCCAGACCGAGGATGGAGACGGGTGTAGAAGGCGTGGCCTCGTTCACTTGTTGACCGCGCTCGTTGAACATGTTCCGCACACGACCGCTGAACTGGCCTGCGAGGAGAATATCCCCTTTGCGCAACGTACCGGCATCCACGAGCAGTGTGGTGACGTAGCCGCGACCTTGTTCTAAGGTGCTTTCGATCACGACACCGTGGGCGCGTTTGCCCGGATCGGCCTTGAGGTCGAGCATGTCCGCTTCAAGCAGCACTTTCTCCAAGAGCTGCTCCACGCCTTTGCCTTGCTTGGCACTGATCTCCTGGGTCTGGTACTTGCCGCCCCATTCCTCCACCAAAATGTTCATCTGGCTGAGTTGCTCACGGATCTTCTCCGCGTTGGCACCCGGCTTGTCGATCTTGTTGAAGGCGAACACCATCGGCACACCCGCAGCTTGCGCGTGGTTGATGGCTTCGCGCGTTTGTGGCATCACACTGTCATCCGCTGCGATCACGATGATGGCGATGTCGGTGACCTGCGCACCTCGGGCACGCATGGCGGTGAACGCTTCGTGGCCCGGTGTATCCAGGAACGCGATGCGTTTGCCGTTCTCAAGCTCCACGCTGTACGCACCGATGTGCTGTGTAATACCACCCGCTTCACCGGCGATCACGTTCGCTTTGCGCACGTAATCAAGCAGGGAGGTCTTGCCGTGATCGACGTGACCCATGACGGTGACGATCGGTGGACGTGCTTCGATACGCTCGGCCACATCGGCCTCTTCCTGCATATCCTGCTGGACATCGGCACCCACGAATTCCACTTTGAAGCCGTATTCCTCCGCGATCACCGCGAGGGTCTCGGCGTCGAGGCGCTGGTTGATGCTCACCATCATACCCAAGCTGAAGCACGCCTTGATGATGTCCGTGACGGGTACGCTCATCATGCTCGCCAATTCACTGGCGGTCACGAATTCGGTGACCTTCAAGGTCATCCCTGCCAACACCTTGGCGGCTTGTTCTTCTTCGTAACGGCGGCCACGTTGATCGCGCTTTTCGCGACGCAGCTTGGCGCCTTTACTCTTGCCACCGGTGAGGCGTGCGAGGGTCTCGCTCACCTTGCGTTTCACCGCGTTCTCGTCGAGTTCGCCTGGGCGACCCGTCGGTGCCGGCGCGCGTTGTTCTTGCTGAACAGTGCGTTCCACGTTCACCGGACCGGGCTTCACGATACGCTTGCGACGACCGCGATCGGCGGCAGATTCACGCTCCGAGGGTTTGCGCTCCCGCTCCACAGGCAGTTCGATCTTGCCAAGGGTCTTCAAGCCTGCGAGCTTCTGCACATTGACCCGGATGGTCTCAGGTTCCACAGGACCGGCCGGGACTGCTGGAGCGACCGGTGCTGCAGGCACCACGGGCGCTAGCGGAACCTCGGCAACCGGAGTTGCCTGAACTGGAACTTCCACAGGGGCCGGGGCCTCTGTCTTCGGCGCTGCTTTCTTGCCTCCCTTCTTCCCTGCCTCCAGATCGATCTTGCCCAAGGTCTTCGGTCCTTCGACCTTATCGGCCTTCGCCTTGATCAGTTGCGGCTCGGCAGCAAGGGGTACTGCCGGTGCAACCGGTGCAACGGGCGCGGGTGGGACCACCACGGGCGGTGCCACCACAACGGGCTCTTCTTCCCTTTTCTTCGGTGCCTCGCGGACCGGAGGGGGCGGAACGAGCGAGATGGTCTCGCGCTCTTGGCGCAACTGGACTGTCGCCTTGCTCTGCTCCTTGATAGCCTTATCCGTACCGAACTCCTGCAACAGCAGTTCGTAGAGCGCCCCGTCGATCTTGGTATTGGGGTTGCTCTCCACCTTGTGTCCCTTCTTCTCGAGGAACTCCACCACGGTATGCAACCCTTGGTTGAATTCCCGGGCCACCTTGCTCAATCGCAATCCCTTATCCGTCGTTTCGCTCATACAGGCTTTTTTGTCGTCCCTACGTTTCCCCTTTCTGTGGCGATGCGTGCATCGCCCCGATCAAATACCGGGTGATCCCGTGATCATCGTTCCCAAAATACCGGGTCGAAAATTTTCGACCCCTCCAAAACCCGGCGATGTGCACATCACCGTTCCCAAAATACCGGGTCGAAAATTTTCGACCCCTACCGGCGCAATGGGCGGCGCCCATTACGCCTCCAATTCCTGTTTCAAAATACGCAACACCTCGCGGATGGTCTCTTCCTCCAGGTCGGTGCGTTTCACCAATTCCTCTGCGCCGATGTCCAATACCGAACGCGCGGTGTCGCAACCGATCTTCTTGAACTCGTCGATGATCCACTGATCGATCTCGTCACCGAACTCGTCCAAGCTCACGTCGTCCGTTACCTCGTCGGTCTCGCGGTACACGTCGATGTCGAACCCGGTCAACTTGCCGGCCAACTTGATGTTGTGGCCGCCTTTGCCGATGGCCAACGCGACCTGGTCGGGCTTCATGTAGACCTCCGCACGCTTGTGTTCGCGGTCCAATTTGATGGTCCCCACTTTCGCTGGGCTCAACGCGCGTTGGATCAAAAGTTCATCGTTGGCCGTGTAGTTGATCACGTCGATGTTCTCGTTGCGCAACTCGCGCACGATGCCATGGATCCGCGATCCCTTCATACCGACACAAGCACCCACTGGATCGATGCGATCATCGTAGCTCTCCACGGCGACCTTGGCACGCTCGCCGGGTTCGCGCACGATGCGCTTGATGGTGATCAGGCCGTCGGCCACTTCGGGTACTTCCTGCTCGAACAACTTCTCCAAGAACTCCGGTGCGGTGCGGCTGAGGATCACGACGGGCGTGTTGTTGCGCATCTCCACCTTCCACACCACAGCGCGCACGTTGTCGCCTTTCTTGAAGAAATCGACCTTGATCTGTTGGTCCTTGGGCATGATCAACTCGTTGCCCTCGTCGTCCAAGATCAGCGTCTCACGTTTCCAGATCTGGTACACCTCGCCGGTGATGATCTCGCCAACGCGCTCCTTGTACTTGTTGTACAGGTGGTCCTTCTCCAGCTCCATGATGCGGCTCTGGAGGTTCTGCTTCAGCGAGAGGATGTTGCGGCGACCGAAGTCCACGATCTTCACTTCTTGGCTCACCTCCTCACCCACTTCGAAGTCGGGCTCGATCTTGCGCGCCTCGGATAGCTCGATGTCCAAGTTGTCATCCTCGCTGAAGCCGTCCTCCACGATCACGCGGTTCAACCACACCTCAAGATCGCCCTTATCGGGGTTGATGATGATGTCCACTTTGGCCTCTTCCCCGAAACGGCGCTTGATCACACCACGGAAGACATCTTCCAAGATGCCCATCATGGTGACGCGGTCGATGTTCTTGAGGTCCTTGAATTCGCCGAAAGATTCAACGAGATTGACTGTGCTCATTCCCTATCAATTGAACGTAATGGATGCTTGTGTTGACTTGATCCGGTCGAACGGGATCATGGTGAGGTCGGCCTCCAGCTTGGGCAAACGGCCTTTCACCGTGCTCGGATGCCGGATGCGCAGGCCCATAGTGGTACCATCGAACTGCTCCAACTTGCCTTCCAGCTTGCTGCCATCGGCCAGCACTACTTGGACCAAGCGGCCCGTATGTTTCTGGTACTGGCGCAGCACCTTGAAAGGGCGGCCCATACCGGGACTACTGAACTGCAGCTCGAGGTCGTCGGCGCTTTCGCCTAGGTCTTCGCGTACGGCTTTGTTGAGCGTCACCAGCTCCTCCAAGGTGATGGCGCGGTCGTTATCCACCTCCACCACGACCTTGCTGCCGGGACGCACCTCTACCGCCACCAGGAAATGCGTGGTGCCCTCCAGGTGCTTTTCTACGATGCTGCGCACGTTGTCCACTGTGACCATATTCGCCTTTCTCGCCAGCCGTAGAATAAAAAAGAGGGGCGGTCCCCTCTTCCTCTTTCGCCCGCTAACGGGAGCAAATGTAGCATTTGGGGCGGAATTCGAGAATGGGTGTGCCTAGGTACGCTTCAAACGCCCTATGCGATAAGGAACTGGGTATGGGTGTAGGTGGGGCTGGTCTACTCATTTAACATCGCTGCACCCCCTCTAGAACTCGGCACGGCTGCCAGTTATCGGCTCAAACGACCAGTTGTAAACTCATTGCACTTCCCGAATCCATTTCCGGGTGTTGGCCGTCCATTGTTCTGGTCGTTCCCGCTTACCTTGGCATGGAACGAAAGACCTTATGCGATCGACCCTCACACTAGCCTTTGTGTTTGCCTTCCTACTCCGTTCATTAGCACAAACGGCCCCAGACATACAATGGCAGAAGTGCTATGGTGGAGTGGGAAATGATCTTTCGGAATCCATCTGGCAAACCAACGATGGTGGGTACATCGTTGCTGGGTCAACTGCGGGCGACGTGATCGGGTTCCATGGTGGTGCGGACGATATTTGGGTAGTGAAACTCGATGCGATAGGAGGCACCGAGTGGCAGAAAGCACTGGGCGGAAATGGCTCTGATGTAGTTGGCGAAATCCAGCAAACCACTGACGGCGGATACATCTTGGTCGGAACAACATCTTCCAACAATGGGGACATTAGCGGAAATCACGGATCCGCTGATTGTTGGGTGGTTAAACTGGACGCCCTTGGGGTAATCGAATGGCAGCATGCTCTTGGAGGAAGTGCAGCTGACGGGGCGTACGCGGTTGAAGAAGCGCAGGACGGCGGATTCGTGCTGGCTGGTGTATCGTCATCGACGGACCACGATGTAATTGGCAACCATGGTGGAGCGGATGCGTGGGTCGTCAAGTTGAATAGTGAAGGCGAGACAGAATGGCAGCACTGTTATGGAGGAAGTAGCTCCGACGCAATATTTGACCTAGACCTTATTGGCAATGAGGCGATCATCATAACTGGCTACACCACTTCCAGCGATGGTGATGTCATCGCCATGCAAGGCTTACAAGACTTTTGGGTGGTGAATCTTGACGCTGGAGGTGTGCTTCAATGGCAATCGACGTTCGGAGGAAGCGGATATGAATTGGCTACTTCATTGTCGATTGCCAATGATGGAGGGTACTTCGTGACCGGATGGACCGGATCCGATGATGGTGATGTTGACGACCCTCATGGCGGTTTAGATGTGTGGGTGGTGAAACTGGATGCAACAGGTAGTCTGGTGTGGCAACGGGCTTTAGGCGGTAGCGAAGATGATGGAGCATATGCGGTGACCGCAATGGAAGACGGAGGGTGTTTGCTTGCAGGATATACCACCTCCAATGATGGTGATGTACTAACCCTGAACGGTCCGAGCGATGCTTGGCTGATCCGCCTTTCTGCTGCTGGGGATCTGACTTGGCAAAGATCTCTTGGCGGCTCGGGTGGAGAATCCATAGGGGACATTGCCGCAACGGCGGAAGGCGGCTTCGTAGTGGCCGCTTCCTCTTCTTCCAACGACGGCGATGTCAATGGCAACCATGGAGCTGTTGATTATTGGGTAGTGAAATTATCCAATGAGATAACGGGGATCGAAGAGCTTGAACAGGTAAGTGGTCTTGTACTTTTCCCAAACCCTGCCGCCGAATCAATCACCGTTGAACTTGATCTGGGGCATCCATTTCCCATGGAATTCCGCTGGTTCGACAGTGCCGGAAAATTCTTGCGTGTTGAGCAGCAATTGACTTTGCCAGCTGGTCATCATCGCATTCCATTTGATATTCATGCATTCGCTCCTGGCTTATACCAGCTTCGGGTGGAGATCGATGGAAGATCGTTGGTCCGGGTAGTGGTGGTGAATTGATCACACATGGATCCCCGTTGATCCGCTGGTATTCCATCGTCCTGCGGGAGGCTCGCACTTGACAGCATTATTACTACGGAAGCATAGGCGTCATGAGGCAATTCTGCGTGCCGTTGTCGACTCTTTCCGTTTCAAGATCGACTTGAGATGCGCATTGGACAGAACCAGCCATTGCCATCGTTTATGGTCCGTTCTGGTCGTGGTCATATAATACCAATACAGTCGTGAACACAGGCATGCTCGCTGCGACTTATCAAGTCACCAGTTGTGCAACCAATGGCACCAGTTAGCAAGCTACCTGCGCCAGTTGCAATCCGCTTATGGCATAGGCCTATGAAAGATTCCATCTTGACCAAGCGTTGGTCTGGATCGATCACTTCTGACCGACAGTAATAACCAAACACCATCGGCCATGAAAAAGATGATTCTAACACTGCTCCTAGGCGGTCTGTGCATCGGCGTTGATGCACAAGAAGACTACCGTACGCTTCTCAGCACGGACCCATGGATGTCCAATGGGTACTTCATCGTGGACTACGCCAAGCTTCAGGGTATGGGTGCCACTACGGTGCAAGTGGATATTCTCGTCGACAAGGTTGTTGGTGGCGGGACACCAGAGCGACGCACCTTACAGACCTTCAACATCACCAACGGTCTGTTCGGCAAAGTGGATCCGCAATTGCTTGCCTCACTGAGTGCTGAAGAGACCGCGCACTATCGTTTGAGAGCCTTTACAACCAATGGTACGGTCGTGGTGGACCACTCTTCCGTACCTGTCGGCGGTTGGGCGTGGCCAGAAGCTTGTCGCACGACATGTCATTCAAACCTGTACGCTTGGTCGCTAGTTGGCTACTCCAACGGTGCACAGACTGGCATGGAATTGCACAACGGCACAGAGGAAGGCTCCTACTTCTATTTATACGTACCATCCTCACTATGGGATGATTTCAAGGAACGGAACCTACCGGCCGACTTCGGACTTGATCACATTTGGCCCTTCTATGAGCTCACGCAGAACGGCCTTTTCGGTCAACCTCAAGTTGACGTTGTGCGCCATACCACAACCCCACCGGGGGCATTGATGTTGAACGGCTATCCCGTTGCCGGTAATTATAGCACGGGAGGATCATGGGCCATTCGACTCGACCGCGGACCATGGCGCGATCTCTACGGTTGGACAAACAACTATTCTCAACCTAGCGAGGTGTGCAATATCATGGAAGTGCTTTACAACCAAGATCCATTGATCGAAAATGCACGAACCGCGCACAATCCGGACATACCTATTGTGACTTGTGATGCAATGCCTAATGGTTCAGGAGGTGTGCCTTGGGGTGGACCAGGTCCGTTCGACCCCTGCGGTGGAATCTCGCTTTGGGATCAAGGGATCGATGGCAGCTTATCGATTTGGACCTTAGCCACGATCGATTGCTTCACGCATGCCAATGAACCTTCGGGAAGCGGTTTGTCTGGTGTCCATAGCATCAGGGTGAACAACTGGGCAGAAGATCGAAGTACGAATGTGATCACGGTGGTGTTGCCAACCGACAAGGACCCGAAGCTTATTCCTGTCCCAAAGACCCAACTGGTAGCCGGTTTGTACGAGGTGATGATCGTTATGGACGATGGTCGCATGATCCGACACTTCGAGGATCTTGGCTCGGAGGCTACCGTAGGGGCTGATTTTGCTGCGTTCACACACATCACAGTGTATCCGGTTCCGGTAAAAGACAAGTACTTCGCTTTGGACCTCGACCTGCTCGTGCCCATGGATATCGAACTCTCCATCGTCAACAACATGGGCCTGCCCTACCATCATCAATCCCTGGAATTCGAGGAGGCGGGCCGGAACAAGTCCGTTGTGCAGATGACCTCGATTTGGCCAAATGGTATTTACCACGCGATCTTTCAGTTCGAAGATGGATCCACGGAGTCCGTTCCTTTACGGTGGAACTATAGCGAACAAAAGCGTTCTATTCAGAAACCCCGAACGGTGATCTTTCGGGGTTTCTTTATTCAGGCATCAGCTCTCATAATCGGGCCATTGCCAGCAGCAACGAATGCCATTTCCGGCGCGACACCTCGATCTCTTCACCGATGATCAATCGCACTCTAGAACCACCGATCCGGATAACCTCGACGAACTTGGCCAGGTTGATCACATGGGCATGGTGGCAACGCAAGAATAGTTCCACTGGCAACTGCCGTTCCAATTCGCCAAGACCCTTGCACGTGAAATGATGGGCACCGTTCGCGCAGTGAACATGGGTGTAACTGCCATCGGCGTTAAGCCGGATCACCTGTTCGAATGTCAAGAACAAGATCCCGGCCGATGTGGGGATGGACAATCGGCTTGATCTGCCTTTGCCAATGCTCTCGACATCGCTGGACCCCTCCTCACTTGGATGTACCTCTTTGTTGCCAATACCGATATGGTAGTTGGTCTCCTGAGAAGAGATCGCACGCATTCCCCGGTCCGGGTGAGCGTGACTGGCGAACTTATCATCATCATTCACCATGCATCAACAAGACGACGGCTGTGAATGGAAAAAGGGGCGACCTTTTGCGGTCAAACTTGATCTGCTGACCTGCTTTAGCCGAGTCAGTTCCGCAATCCAAGTATCGGGTATGTGGTCGGTCGCGGAACACTCTCCCAATATAGGCCGGAATCGGCAATGCAAGGTCGTTCACCGTACAAGATCGATCAGCCTTACTACATTCCAGAAATTGAAAAGGAACCCTCAGCGCCCACCCCGGCACCCCACCACCTTTTGGCTTTCCTTCTGGCGGGTAGTTCATCTACTGGATGATCCGACCGTATTGATCGTACACCGTGCATAGCCCTTCGGATCGCCATTGAGGTCTTGTTCGCACAGTTCCAACATCTACATCGTCGTGTGTACCTTGGTGTTGGCTAACGTTCTCCAGCCCGGACCGATCCAAACGCCATGCAACGCGCGACGACCTGCCTTTTTCTGGCCCTGTTGACCTTGGCATCTGCCATAGCCCAATTGACACTGCATCCTTCCGCTAGCGTTGTTAGGCCCGCCGGACGATGGGCCGATACCGTACTGGTCTCTTTCGACCCGCAGGAACCACTGGCGATCGTGCGCCGTGTCAATTCCATGGGTGAGCAACGGGCTACACATGTGATCTTCGACAAGCACCCATCGCGTGCGCTGGAATTTCTGCTCGGGCCGGGGTTGGTGCCTGCCAGCTCGGATAGCGTGCTATTCTTGAAAGTGAACCGATTGAAACTGGACGAACTGGGAGGTCGATCCTCCTGCACACTGCATGCGGAGGTGATCGAACGCCATAGCGGTGTTGCTCGACGACTGTACGAAGGAAGCGTTGGTGTTACCGGCGACCGATGCGGCAAGGATGAACAGTGCCACGAGCAGAACCTGCTCAACGCCTTGCAAGAGTTCTTCCACGCATATGAAGGATCGCAAGCATCCGGGTCGGGGCAAGATCCACCTATGGCCGACCTGACGACCCCTTTCGCTGTGGACCCGACCAATACGCCCGTGCTGCGCGCCCAAGCGCCAAAGCGCGGACTGTATCGAAGCTTCATGGATATGCGCATGGACCAGCCCGATTCGTTGTACGCCTTCGAACTGCGTGAGACGGTGAGCTCTCTTGGTGGCGGCCACATCATGAAGCTGAAGCATGCGACGAATGCGATCGTGGAGCAGTATTGGGGATTGAGCGATGGCACGAACGCCTATGTGCGGATGGGGGACACTTTCCTTCGGCTCGATCGGTCAGGTAACGCGTTCAGCACCCGTGTAGCACGACCTGATACCTATGACGCCGGTGCAGCAGTGATGGGCGGGCTATTCTTCGGCTTGATCGGTGGAGCCGTCGCCGCTTCGGCAACCGCATCATCCAACGCACCGATCCTTTGTGATCTGGATATGCTTTGTGGTGATCTAGTGCCACGAGATGCTTCCGCACATACCGAGACCTATGCACGGAATATTTTCCAACTCACGCGATTCGCCAAGGAGAGTGGGACCATCACGGTGGAGTGCGAGGGTCTGCCGCAGGTGGGCCTCACCAAAGGTCAGTGGACCAGCTTTGCACTTCCGCCACAGGCATCCGACCGGACCGTGCGCATTGCTGGCGCTTCCAGTGTGACGACCGTGGGCATTGAAACCAATTCCGACGACGTAAACGTCTACTTGATCGATGTTAAGAAGGACGGCACCGTGACCGTACACAAGCTGAACGAACAGATGCGCAAGGTGGTGATCGACGATCTAAAGGCGGCCGACCGCCGGCCCTGATCACCGCCCCCCCGGCACCCCACCTCCCTTGGGCTTTGCGCTTGGCGTTTTCGGCGCAACCTTCTTCACCTGCCCATTCTCGTACTCCGTTGTTTTCACCGGCGTGCCATCGCGGTTCACATTCAGGAACTCGTTGAACGGCCCCATGGCGCTGGTGACGTTGCCATTCAGCCGCGCGCGTTGCACGTTCTACGTGTGCAGTTGGAAGTGCCCGTTGGGCGCATTGATGTTGAAGTGGTTTTGACCCGTTAAGGCATAGAGTTGCCCGCGCTCGTTGGCCGCTGAAGTGCCGCCACTATACAACCGTTAGAATGTATTGTTGGCTGCCGGGGCGTTGGTGAGGAAGACCTCACCGGTGTTGCCGGCACCTAGAAGTTCACCACGCACTTGAAATGCTTGTCCAACTGGCGCCGTGGGGATATTGCCAATCGTTACGCCCTGTGCTATCGTTGCATATGTTCGACCGTGGGTCGTACCAAGCACATTGAACTGCGCATCAACAGTTGCGGGTAGCGCACAGCCTATGCCGTACAGAACCCATCTTGACCATCCAATCCTCATTGCTTCAAGGGGTTTGTTGGAGGACAGGAAGTTTGAAATGCCATTCCCCGCTCCCGTCCCAAAGGCGAAGAACAACAAGTTGATCCATTACAGTCAGCGGAATTTTGGTCTCTGCTGATAGCCTGCCATGGGCGATTTGCTTATTAAGAGCGTCATAAAGTTAATACTGGTTCGACCGTCCCGTATCCAAGCCAGCAACAGTTATGCAAGCACTGCCCGGTGCCACCCATGCATGAGGAGGAGTGCGTGGTGACAGTTCAATGGATCCAGTGACCGTAGGGCATTCGCCGGGGAGAAGAGACAGACATATATCATCGAAATAGTAGTAACCGAACTCATCCGGGCAATTGGGATCTGCAACTATTGTGGTTACACTGGCATGGTCGAAGAAATTGCCGAGGTAAAGCCACTGACCAGAACTCTGCGCCACGAAGGAGCCGGACAGCAAGGTCCAGCCCGAAGAATCCGTTACTACACTGTCCGATGCGAATTGAGCGATGTTGTCCATCGGAAACCAATCGAATCCAACCAACGAATCCTCACGGATCCGGATGCCAAGCTTGTTCGACGCATACCGGGACCAACTTTCGGGATTGGAAAACCATTAGTAAGACTTACTTTGAAGGATGTGTAATAAGTGAAGTCAGGGACCAGGGGTGTAGTGAGTTTCACACCCAGCAATTCCCTAAATCCATCGGGGGGGGGGCATTCGAATACGTGATCATGCCGATGTATCCATCACCTGAAGCCGGTTGCTGGAATCCCCAAACATTGATCGGAACTCCGCACGTGTCGTTATAGCCATCGCATGCATGGAAGTAATCCGGATTGGAGATGGCTATGAACCAATTCCTCAGCTCGAAGGATTCGCCATAGTCATTCGGGCAATTCACATATTCCTCGAAGCTCGGGTTGGGCACGAGGTTCTGCGCGAACAGACGTAGACAGGCACCGGACATCAGTAAGATGAACGCAGTAGCTTTCTTCATGGCAAATAGCTTTGGTGCCAAGAAGATAGTATAACGCAGGTAAACCGCTGCCTGCGTGTGTGAATTGAACCTAACTTGGATGGCCTTAAGTAAGCCGCGTGACCGCGTGACCGCGTGACCGCGTGACCGCGTGACCGCGTGACCGCGTGACCGCGTGACCGTGTGGCCGTCGCCAGCGTCGCGAGCGTTGCGATACTTCTATTGAATTGGGGTTGCGTGCAACAATACCCGCTGACCGGCTCGGTGAAAACAAATGCGTGTAGCCGGGTTTGATACTTCGGTTAACAACTATTTCGAGCCTTGAATTGGCATGATGTTCGCTGAAATTCGTGTCGGTCAACAACCTGTAGGCCGTGGAGTAGCGGCCCTGATCACCGCCCTCCCGGCACCCCACCGCCCTTGGGCTTTGCGCTTGGCGCTTGCGGCGCTACCTTCTTCACTTGCCCATCCTCGTACTCGGTTTCCTTCACTGGATTGCCATCAATGCCGTAGACGGTCATGGTGCCGTGCAGGCGGCCGTTGCGGTAGTTCATCTGTTGGATGATGCGGCCGCGTTGGTCGTAAACCGTGCATAGTCCTTCGGGGTTGCCGTTGAGGAGGCCCTGTTCGCGCAGTTTTACACCGGCGTCATCGAAGTAGGCCCATTGGCCGGTAGGCGTGCCTTCGCTGTAACTGCCTTCCCCGACTGCGATGCCGTTGATGTTGTACGTGACCCAACGCCCGCTCTTCTTGCCTTCGGCGTAGCCCCCTTCTTCTTTTACACGCCCACCGATGTCCTTGCCGGGTGGGCTTTCCGTGTAGAGTTTCCAAGGGCCGTTCTTGAGGTCGTTGGCGTAAGTGCCTTCGAAATCCGGTTGGCCATCGGGGAAGAAGCCGCGCCATAGGCCGTTCATGTGCCCTTGGGCAAAGGTGCCGATGGTCTTCTCCTGGCCGGTCTCGAACCAGCTGTGCCATTCGCCTTCCTCTTTGCCATTCACGTAAGGACCCTCCTGTAGTTTCTGGCCGCCCTCATACCAGGTGGTCCACGCGCCATCCTTCACACCTTGCTTGTAGGTGCCCCTTTTCCAAAACTGGCCGCCCTCGTAGAAGTACACCCACTCGCTTTCCTCCTTGTCCGCCGCAAAGGCACCCGTGGCACTTAGCTGCGGGGCCTTCTTGGGATCGGTGATGGGATACCAGTATCTCCAAACGCCTTGGCGCAACCCAGCTTTGAATGGGCCTTCCTGGTCCTTCTTGCCAAGGGTGGTGTACCAGGTCCACACACTGTCCTTTTCACCGGCCTTGTGCCAGCCCTGCATGTTCATTTGACCGTTGCGGAACCAGAGCTCGTAACGGCCGTCGAGCTTTCCGTTCGCAAAACCGTCCTTCTTTTCCAGCTTGTTGTCGGAGTACCAATACTCCCACGGGCCTTGCTTTCGCCCTGCGCGGTATGCACCACGCGCCTTGGGATTTCCCGCCGGATAGAACTCGGTACACGGGCCGTCCTTCACGCCATTGGTGTAATCGCATTCCTCCAAGAGCGAGCCGCTGGCATAGTAAGTCTCCATGCGACCAGTGCCTTGCTTCAGGATGTGTTTGCCTTCGTGGTCCCACGCGTCAGAGACCGTCATGGCACTGTCCTTCCATTGTTCCACGAGCATCGGCAGGCTGTCGGGATAGTAGTAGGACCAGGTGCCGGTCTTCTTTCCGAGCACATAGCTGCCACGCTCCATGATGTCGCCATCGCGGTAGCGGCTTACGCGGGTGCTGTCCTCTTTGCCGTACTTGAACCAGCCGTCGTGGTGCACCTGAGAGCCCGCCCCGGGCCCGGACCCGGGGTGGAAGATGCGGACGTGCCCATTCCGCTCGCCGCTCCTGAAATCGGCCTGTTCCGTCAACCGGCCTTGTGGATCGTAGAATTTCCATTCGCCCCATTCGCGACCGTTCACCATCAATCCTTCGCTGCGCTTGATGGTCTTCTTGGCATCCCAATGGTCCACGAAGGGTTCCGCACCTTGGGCCATAACACATTGGTCTGCAGCAAGCCAAGTGGACAAAAGAAGGATGCGGCGGAGAGAGCGAGCAAGCATAGGTGTACCCGTTGCGCTGGTGCGTTCCGGTGATCGAAGGGCGAAGGTAACCGCGCCGAACAGCGTGGTTTTCATCCTGGTCGTCGTCCATGAACAACGCGTTGTCACAGCCCACTGTGTGACCTACCGGGGTGCTTTCGTCCGGAATGGGGCACGATCACCTAGCTGCGCGAACTCCGACCCGCTATGCTGATATGGAGCGGCCTTGCGGGAATAGCGGCACTGTTCATGGCTGGTTTAGGATGAGGTTGGAACCGGACCGGCGAACCCTTTGTTCCACATTGGCGTTCATGGTATCGCACGCATCCTTGTCGCACCTTGTTGTGATGCGGACGGGTGCGTCCCACTACCTTTCGGCCATGGCTTTCCGTCCACGATCGCGCAAGTTGCTTTTGGTTACCGGCCTTGTTGGTCTGGTGCTTCTTTTCGCGGCTTGGACGGAAGCGAACCGTCCGATCCGGGGTCCGCACGGCCGATTGGCGCTCGCGCTGTTCCGTTCTGCGGACACATTGCCCGTTGTGCGCAGCAGTTATTTCTGGACCAGCGGCCGTTGTGCCGGATGCCATGGACGTGATCTCCTGTTCCAGGCGAGCATCGATCCGGCGACAGGACAGGACGTGAATGTGGTGAACGATTGGCGCAGCAGTCTGATGGCGAACAGTGCACGCGATCCGTTCTTCCGAGCGAAGCTGGACCACGAGGTGCTCGTGAATCCTGCCCACAGCGACGCCATCAGCACCAAGTGCTTGAGCTGCCACGCACCGCTGGCCGTGCATGAGGAGCGCCTTGCGCAGCATCCGCCGTTCACGCTGGCGATGTTGGATACCAGTGTCCTCGCCAGTGATGGGGTGAGCTGTTTGGCCTGCCACATGCAGAGTTTGGATGGAACCGGCAACACGTTCAGCGGCGATCTGCAATTTGATAGCGCACATGCTTATGGGCCATATGCCGACGACCAGATCAACCCGGCGATCATGCAGTCGTTCGTGGGCTTCACGCCCGGTTTCGCGGACCACATCGTGAATGGCAAGGTCTGCGCGGGGTGCCACACATTGATCACCGAGACGCTCGACCTCGACGGCAACTTGACCGGTGACCATTTCGTGGAGCAGGCCACCTACCACGAGTGGAAGAACAGTGTGTACAGCTCCAACGGTAGTGCTTGCAATACCTGCCACCTGCCGCGCATCGAAGGACCGGTGATCCTTGCAGCGGAGTATGCTTTCCTCAATGGCCAAACACCGTTCGGTAAGCATTACCTGGTCGGTGGGAACAGCCACATGCTGGAGATCATGAAAGCCAACCGCGCGGAGTTGCATATCCCGGCATCGAGCGCACAGTTCGATAGCACGATAGCGCGTACCAAGGTGCTTTTGACCGAACGCACGTTGGACATCGACCTGGACCTTGAGCAGCGGACGAACGATACCGCGTTCTACGTAATGCATTTGGAGAACCGCGCTGGGCATCGCTTTCCGAGCGGCTATCCGTCCCGACGTGCGTTCGTCGAATTCGTTGTCGTGGATGCGGATGGTGATACCGTTTTCGCGAGCGGCCGCATCGACGACAGCTATGAGGTGATCGGTCACGATGCAGGGACCGAACCGCACTACGATGTCATCCGCGCACCGGAACAGGTGCAGATCTATGAACTCGTGATGGGTGATGTGAACGGCCACCCGACCACCGTGCTGGAACATGCGAAGTCTCCGTTGAAGGACAATCGACTTGTACCGCTCGGCTTCAGCACAACACATCCGAGCTACGACACCACGCGCATTGCCGGTGATGCTTTGATGGACCCGAACTTCAACCACGACGAGCTCGGTATCGAAGGGAACGGTAAGGATATCGTCCACTACAACGTACCTGTCAGTGGTGCAAGTGGAGCGCTGCGTGCATTCGCACGGATCTACTACCAACCCATGCCACCGGCATGGAATGCTTCGATGTTCGAGTTCTCCAGTGATAAGATCGATGCCTTCCGCGAAATGCTCGGCGCCAGCGATGGAACACCGACGCTCGTGGCCGTGGACTCGGTGAGCATCGGTCCACTCGGCATGGACGGACCTATCGCGGACCGTGTGATCGTCTATCCGAGTCCGAGCATGGACGGATGGGTGCGGATCACCGGTGCGGATGCGATGCGGATGGAGGTGCCGAACGTGTTCGATGCACGCGGCAGGAGCGTGTCCATCCGTGCAGAGCGCGCCGGTACAGGCTGGCGGATTGCGCTGCCAGCAACAAGCGGCGCGTACTTCATCCATCTTCGTGTGAACGGCATTTCCGTGGTGAAGCGCGTGATCCGCCAATGAGCCTTTCGCTGGCCTCGATCCATGTGTATCCGATCAAGTCGCTCGGTGGGTTCCAACCGGATACCGCACGGCTGACCGACCGAGGATTGGAACATGATCGCCGCTGGATGCTGGTGGATGAAAATGGCCGCTTCATCTCGCAACGCGAAGTGCCAATGATGGCGTGCTTGCATTGCTCACCGCTCTCCAACGGGTTCCGCATGACGGATGTGCGCGATGGGACCACGATCGATCTTCCTTGGGCGATCTCCACAGGTGAGGACCGCCATGTTTCCGTGTGGGAAGATGAACTGTCGGCGATCACCGCTTCACAGGTGATCACCCTGTGGTTCAGCGAAAAGCTCGGCACAACTGCGACGCTCGTCTTCATGCTGGATGCGACCGAACGAAAGGTGGATCCACGCTATGCGGACGGCATTACGTCCTTCAGCGATGGGTTCCCCTACCTCGTTATTTCGCAAGCCTCGTTGGATGACCTGAACGAACGGATCGTGGCAAGGGAACGCATCACCATGGACCGCTTCAGACCGAACCTGGTGATCGCGGGTGGGAATGCGTACCAAGAGGATGCTTGGCGAACGATCACGATCGGCCAGGCTCTTTTTGATCTGGTGAAGCCTTGCGCACGCTGTGCGATCCCCACAACGGATCAGCTTACGGGAGAGCGCGGCAAAGAACCCTTGCGCACATTGGCCAACTACCGCAAACGGACCGCCGATGGAGGTGCCTCAGTGAAAGTGGAGTTCGGGATGAACGCTGTTGCAGATGCTGGGGTTCCTGTTCGCGTTGGCGATCCGGTACAAGTCATCGTGTAACACGTGCATCGCACGTGGCATACCCATTTCAGGGTATTTGAGTGATCAGGTCACTTGCTCACCTTTGCCGTCCGGTCCTGTACCTCCAGCAACTCCATACCATGCGCTCGTTACCACTCCTGTTCTGGATAGTCCTGTGCTGCGCGAATGCTGCTGGCCAAAACCTCGATTCGCTGCGTAGCGTTTGGCAGGATCAACAACGACCGGATACCTCCCGCATGAACGCGTCATTCGACTTGGCACTTGGCTTGTCCGCTATCGGCAACAACGATTCTGCGCTGGTCGTGGCGAGGCAGAACTTGGTGTTGGCCGAAACGAATGGTTCGCCCAAACGGCTGGGAGGAAGCTGGAAGCTCATCAGCAACCTATTGGCTGATCTTGGCGACTACGATGGATCGCGTGCAGCCTTGGACAAGTCCATGGCGTTCTGGTCATCCGTGAAGGACCTCACGCGCATGGGCGATTGTGAGATCAGTTACGGCTATACCTACATCCTACAAGGGGCATACACCCTTGGCATGGAACACAACCTGAAGGCTTTGGACCTGTACACTTCCAAGCCGGATAGTGCAGGAATGTCCCATGCGGAGAACAACCTCTCGGCCCTGTATGCCGCGCTAAAGGACTACGACAAGGCCATTGAACACAACACCAAGGCCTTGGAGATCATGACCGCCCGCAAAGACCCACGTGTGGCCAATGCCATTTCCGGCTTGGCGAGTGCCTACCAAAAAAAGGGGGACCTTCCACGAGCGTTGAAGGGGTATGATGAAAGCCTTCAGTTGTTCCTTGCAGCCAAGGACCTGGACGGTGCAGGCCGCGTCTGGAATGCCAAGAGCGGGCTATTCCTGGCCCTAGGACTGCCGGATAGTGCATTGGCCGCAGCGCAGCGATCGTTGCAACTGACCAAGCAGAACTTCCAGATCATTCAGACCAGTTTGAACGAATCCCGCGCGCTTCAGCGTCTGGCCCGATGGCGCGAGGCACTTGCCCCGGCCCAACTTGCAGAGCGACTTGCGACGGAGGCGGGCAGTCTCGATTTCCGCGCTACGGCGTATCTGGAACTTTCAAACGTGCATGAGGCACTGGGAGACAAGACACGCGCGCTCGATGAGTACCGGCTTTTCGTGCAGCTGAACGATTCGGTGCGGAATGAAGAGAACACCAAGGAACAGACCCGGATGGAGATGACCCACCTGTTCGACCGGGAGCAACTCGCGGATAGCCTCGCCAATGCCGCCGAAAAAGAACGAATGACCTTGGAGAACGAGGCTCAAGTTGCCCGCGAAAGGAACCGACGCAATGTCCTGCTTTTCTCCGGGATCGGGCTCTTGGGCTTGGCGGGGGGGCTCTATACCAGACTGAGGTACACACGCAAGTCGCGGGCTGCGATCCAAAAGGAAAAAGACATCAGCGAAGGATTGTTGCTCAACATCCTGCCCGCCGAAGTGGCCGAGGAACTCAAACGAAAAGGCTACGCCGACGCACAACACTTCGATACGGCAACGATCCTGTTCACCGATTTCAAAGGCTTCACGCAGGCCAGTGAAAAACTCACTCCACAGGAACTGGTGGAGGAACTGAACGTGTGCTTCAAGGCCTTCGACCACATCATCACCACGCACGGCATCGAGAAGATCAAGACCATCGGCGATGCATACATGTGCGCCGGTGGATTGCCCGACCCATCGACCTCAAGCCCGAAGTCTGTTGTATTCGCAGCGCTGGAAATGCAGGCCTTCATGGTCGCCCGAAAGGCCGAACGTGACACGCTGGGAAATCCGGCCTTCGAGATGCGCTTGGGCATCCACACCGGACCCGTGGTGGCCGGTATCGTGGGGGTGAAGAAGTTCCAGTACGACATCTGGGGAGATACCGTGAACACGGCGTCGCGTATGGAGAGTTCCGGTGAAGTGGGCCGCGTGAACATCAGCGAAAGAACGTACGAATTGGTCAAGCACGAGGCCGATCTGGTCTTCAGCTCCCGTGGAAAGATCCAAGCCAAGGGAAAAGGAGAAATGGAAATGTTCTTCGTTGAACGCCTAGCCACGTAGTTCGTGCCAATGACATAGGCCCCGGGATCACTACCTGCGACATACCGCTCGTATACCTCTAAGTGGGTATTGCTTCTGCCCTCTTGAATGGTCGACCTTTGAAGGTCGCTAACCGCTCTTTGGTCATCCAGACACCCAAGTTGGGTCGGCGACGTATCCGTTTTGAACCGCCCCGCCCGATCCGAGCAACGCCCCTTTGAGGCGAATCGCACGCTCTCGTTCGCGCTTGGTCTTTTGTACTTCTTGGCCCCGACCGTGTTGGGCAGCATCCGACCGGTAACGGACAGGAATGCCGCCATCAAGCCACTTGTCCAACTTGTGGAAAGTGGGAGAACATTGGTTCCGCATCCTCCCACCGGGCGGTCCGATGCTGACTTGGATGGATCTATTCTACTTCATGCGCCTGCAGAAACGGTGATCCCACAAGCGTGGGAAGCCCAGATCAAGAAAGACATCGTTGCGAGCGAGTACAACATCAATTTCCAAGAGCAGGCAAACGCCTACCAGAGCCCCAACCGGGCACAAGACCTGCGCATCACCTACCGCACGGACGGTTTCAGTATGACCCCGCGCGTAGCGGATAGCGCCTGGACCGTGGACCTCGCAGTGGAACACATCGGCAGGGAGGATGAACTCTACATGCCCGACACTGCGGCGTCGCTCTCCGCATCCGGCCGCACGCTGATCGCCGACCATGGCCTCTTCACCATGGAATACCGGAATGACGAGGAGGGCATGCGCCAGGATTTCCGCGTGCTGCGCAAACCCATGGGGGCCGGTCCGCTGGAGGTGCGCCTTCAGCCCACAACGAACCTGGACCCGGTTGACAAGGGAGGCAATGCGATCCTGTTCTGCAAGGCCAATGCCGACACCGATGCCCTCGATGGCCAAGTGTGGTACAACGACCTCGCCGTAACGGACGCCGAAGGCACCGAGCTGGTCGCGAGCATGCATTTGGAGGACGGGGACATCATTATCCGTGTGGACGATGTGCATGCCGAATATCCCATTCTCATAGACCCGTTGTCCAGCACCGCCAACTGGACCGTGGAAGGCAACCAGCTGAACGCACGGCTGGGCTGGTCGTTGGGTACTGCTGGCGACGTGAACGGTGATGGATACAGCGATGCGATCGTCGGTGCACCATTCTATGACTTTCCCGAGAACAATGAGGGAGCCATCTTCATCTACCATGGATCCGCTTCCGGCCTCAGTGCTTCGTACAGCGCGATCCGCGATGCTGACATAGCCGACTACGCCTTCGGTTATAGCGTCTCCACCGCTGGCGATGTGAATGGCGATGGTTACAGTGACGTAATGGCGATCGAGGAAGGGACCAGCGTGAACAATGGCCGCCTCTTCATTTACCACGGCTCAAGTACGGGTATCGGTGCTGCGCCGGCAATGATCATCCCTTTGCTTGACGGCTTGGTCTTCTGGAATTTGGCTTGCGCCGGGGACGTGAACAACGACGGCTATAGCGACATCATGTATGGCGCGCCCTTCTACAATGCACCGCTTTCCCAGAGCGGAAGGGTATGGATCCATCATGGCTCTTCTTCGGGTGTCGTTTCCACCGCCGCACGGATCCTGAGCGGAGCACAGGCTGATGGCCGGTTCGGCAACGACATGGCCTGTGCTGGTGATATCAATGGCGATGGGTGCAGCGACATCGTTATCGGACAACTCTTTTGGACCGCTGGAGCGTTCTTGAACCAAGGCCGCGTGTTCGTCTATTACGGTGTGCCAATGACCGGTATCGGAGCTACTCCTGGGTGGTCCTACGTGCATGGTTTGGATCATGCGTACGTAGGTTCCCAAGTGGCCTGTGCTGGCGATGTGAACGCGGATGGCTTCAGCGACATCGTGGTCGCGGCCGTCGGTTATGCGAACGGCGAGAGCCAAGAGGGCGCTGTGATGATCTTCCATGGCAGTGCCGGTGGATTGGCTGCTTCTCCGGATTGGTTCAAGGAGTCGGACCTCTCCACCGCGTTCTTCGGCAGCAGCGTTTCCACAGCCGGGGATGTGAACGGGGATGGCTTTGCGGATGTCATCATCGGCGCGTCCGGCCAGGATGGTGCCTTTACCGATCAAGGCGGAGCGTATTTGTTCTACGGAGGAGCAGGAGGACTTGCCACCACAGCAGGTTGGGTCGTTGTGGGTGGCCAAGCCAACTGTACCCTAGGGGCCACGGTCGCCATTGCCGGCGACGTGAACGGTGATGGATACAGCGATGTGATCGTTGGCGCTCCCACCTACGACAATAGCCCGAACGACGAAGGCAAGGTGTGGGCCTACTATGGCGCACCGAACGGCTTGGGCAGCACCACCAGCCGTTCCGGTCCGCAAGCCGATGCCAATCTTGGCGCCTCGGTCGGTTCTGCGGGCGATGTGAACGGCGACGGCTTCAGCGATGTGATCGTGGGTGCTCCGCTCTTTGATAATGGACAGACCAATGAGGGACGCGCCTACGTCTACCTCGGCTCACTCGCTGGCCCCTCCGGAAGCGCGAGTTGGAACACCGAAGGCAACCAGATCAGCGCCCAATATGGATACGCTGTGGGTTCCGCAGGCGACGTGAATGGGGATGGCTATTGCGAAGCACTGGTGGCTGCACCCTATTTCGATTTCGGCCAGAACAACGAGGGACGCGCTTTTGTGTACCACGGATCATCCAGTGGCCTGCCGACCACCGCCACCTTGACCACCGAGAGCGATCAGCCCAATGCACAGCTCGGCATGTCCTTGGGGACCGCGGGGGATGTGAACGGGGACGGTTACGGCGATATCATCATCGGCATCCCGCTTTGGGATGGCGGTGAAACCGATGAAGGGCGGGCTGTGGTGCATTTTGGTTCTAACGCAGGGCTCATCGCCACTCCCGGATGGAGTGCAGAGAGCGATCAGGCCGGTGCACAGTTCGGTCTGAGCGTTGCCATGGCCGGGGATGTCTACACCGATGGTTACGGTGACGTGGTCGTTGGCGCTCCGCTCTATGACAACCCGCTCTTGGACGAAGGCCGTGTTTTCGTGTACTATGGCACACCGTCCGGGCCGGCCACCTTCATCACCTGGAGCGCCGATGGTAACCAAGCCAGCGCACAGTTCGGTATCAGCGTTAGTACCGCCGGCGATGTGAACGGCGATGGCAAGCCGGACCTGATCATTGGGGCGAACCTCTTCGACAATGGGCAAACGAACGAGGGCAGGGCCTTCGTCTACCACGGCTCTGGCACGGGGCTTCCGGTAGCACCGAATTGGACCGCTGAGAACAACGTGCCCAACAGCCAATTCGGCTACAGCGTGGCGAACGCGGGTGATGTGAACGGCGATGGGTACGGGGACGTGGTCATGGGCGCACATCTCTCCGGCAACGGGCGCATCTACAGCTACTATGGATCGGCGACCGGACTCGGCTCACTTACCGGCTATACCAGTGCAGGTGCTTGGAGCGGTGAACAACTGGCCATCTCCGTTTCCGGGGCCGGGGATACAGATGGAGATGGATTCGGCGATGTTATCGCGGGAGCACCTTTCTACGACCAGATCTTCGGATCTTCAAACGTGGGCCGCATGGTGGTATACTTTGGCAACTCCAGCGCACTCAGCAAACGGACCAGGCAATACCGCAGTAACCTTACCACACCTGTGCAGCCGGGCAACGGCACCTTCGATGGTGCCTGCACCTTCGGCATCGGACAGGTAGCCCGGTCGTGGATGGGGCGGCGCAATGCCAAGTTGGCTTGGGAGATCCGTGGACATGCACCCCCCTACAACGGCTCACCGTTCACGAACAGCACCTTCTTTACGGGATCGAGCGCAACGTGGACACCGATCACCGGCACAAACGGAGTGGAGATCAAGGAGCTGCTCAACTGGACCAGTGGCAGCTACCCGCGATGGCGCGTGCGTGTACGACACCATCCGGCCACGATGATCGATGGACAGGTCTACGGCCGCTGGCACTACTTCGGCATGCATGATGAAGCGGATCCCAGCGTGAAGATCGCCTACCCCGATTGCGGGCTGCTTCCCGTGGCATTGATATCCTTCACGGGACATTGCGATCACGGGAGCGCCATCCTGGAATGGACCACAGCATCGGAACAGAACAGTGACCACTTCCTCTTGGAGCGTTCCGATGATCTGCGAACCTGGACCGTGATCGACCGGATACAAGCTGCCGGGCATAGCCAAGGGACCATCCGTTATTCAGCCCAGGATGACACACCCTTGGCGACACAAGCCTACTATCGCCTTGCACAACTGGATATGGATGGTACGACTCGCTTCCACGGCGAAGTGGCGGTGGATGGCTGCTTGCATTCCAACGGAACGCTCAGCGCCTTTCCGAACCCCACCACCGGCCTGCTGAACATCACACTCCACGAAGCGGCCTTGGATGGTGTGAGTGCCATTGAAGTACACAATGCGACGGGACAGATCGTCCTTCGTTCATCCATTACCATCACGGAGCGGCAGGGCCGCGGAACAGTGGATCTATCCAGCGTGGGATCAGGCGTCTACTTCATTTCGGTCGCTGGTGTGGCAGGCTCGGAAAGGGTCGCCATCTTCAAGGACTAGGCCCTCGCGGCTTTACCGCCGTACTTTTCAGCCATGGTGCACTCCATGCTTGGCGATAGAGCCACGCGGCTCTTCTTGATCCTGGGTGGCTTCTTTGTTGCCAACGCGTTGATCGCGGAAATGATCGGTGTGAAGCTCTTCCAATTGGAGACCGCGCTCGGACTTACCAAAGCCGACTTCTCACTGCTCGGCCAACACCATTTGTCGTTCGTGTTGAGCGTGGGTGTCCTGCCATGGCCCATCGTCTTCATCATGACCGATGTGATCAACGATTATTACGGTGTGCGCGGCGTGCGCTTTCTCACCTTGCTCACCACCGGGCTTATCGCATTCGGCTTCGTGATGATGTACTTCGCCATCCATATTCCACCGGACCTGGGCTGGTGGGTCACCAGTAGTGCGCAACACGGTGTGCCCGATATGCAAGCGGCGTTCCACAGCATCTTCGGACAAGGCATGAACATCATACTCGGTTCGTTGCTGGCTTTCGTGATCGGCCAGATGCTGGATGCGTTCATCTTCCGCCGTATCAAACGTATCACAGGGGACAACCGCATCTGGCTGCGCGCCACAGGAAGTACCGTTGTGAGCCAGTTGATCGACAGCGTTGTGGTGACCTACGTGGCGTTCTGGATCTTCAAGGACATGCCCTTCCCGCTGGCTACGGCATTGGTACTTACCGCATATAGTTACAAGCTGCTTGTCGCGTTGTTGGCCACACCATTGGTATACTTGGCACACGCCGGTGTGGAGCGCTATCTGGGAAAGGAAAAGGCAATGGCCATGCGTGCGGCAGCGTTACGCATGGCCGATGAACAATGACCCCCATGGCCAAGAAAAAGAAGAAACGCGACCCGAAGAAGGACCTCCTGCAAGTGGAGCTCGGTGCCGTACGCGATGAACAGAAAGCACAAGGCGCATTGGACGGACGGTTCCGGTCCAAAGTGGTGCCCAACAAGAAACGCAAGCCCGCACCCAAGACCACCAAGGACGTGGATCACGACGACCTATGATCGTCGTGATATCTTTGAGATGAACACTTAGCCATGTCAACTCCGCTGCAAGACCTTTTCCAGGACGGCAAGAAAGCCAGCCCCGGCCTACCCGATGGTGTCAAGAATTTCTTGATCGACATCGACGGTACGATCTGCGAGGACATCCCCAACGAGGAACCCGAGCGCATGCTGGACGCAGCGATCTTCCCAGACGCATTGGACACGTGCAACCGCTGGTACGATCTAGGGCACATCATAACCTTCTTCACGTCACGTACCGAAGCGCATCGCGGGGTTACCGAGTCTTGGTTGAACAAGCATGGCTTCAAGTACCACGGCATCCTCTTCGGCAAGCCGCGTGGCGGCAACTACCATTGGATCGACAACCACGTCGTTCGCTCCACACGCTACGTGGGCACCTTCAACGACATGGTGGAGAAGGACGTGAAGATCCAGGTGTTCCCGGATCCGTCGTAGAGTCCGAAGCGACCCATTCGGAAATGGGCTTTTCGTGGAACGGCTCGTCCTTACCTTGGGGTCCACATGTCCAAGAACATTTCATCCCTTAGCGGAAGGGACGGCAAGGAACTCGACGATTCCTTGTGGGAACACCTTCAGTTGGCGGCTGACAAGCAAGGGGGCACACCGGACGATGCCATGCTCACCGCCGTAGCGGACAGTTTTCTGGTGGGCGAGGCCATCACCTACGGAACCTCTTCCTTCTACGACTTTCTGAAAAAGGACAATCAGGGGAAGAAAGCATACGTGTGCAATGGAAGCACCTGTCTTGTTGCAGGAACGCAGCACCATGTACACCATGAATTGGGCAAGCACTTCAAGGCGGAGGAGATCGGCCATATGTGTTGTCTGGGCCGTTGCCATGAGAACAGCGCGTTCAACATCGGTGGGAGGAACTACAGCGGGAATAGCGTTGAACAGTTGGACGAATTGGTGAAGGAGGTAAGGGAAGAGAAGAAGGAAAGGAAGGTGGCCGCAAACGGAAACCACTTCGTTGGCTCCTCGATGGAGCATCCGATCCTGACCGCACCAATGCCGTCGCTCGATGAGTTCTATGCGTTGTGGGAGCGTGTGTTGCAAGGCAATAGCGCGGATGTCCTCGACGAGATCAAGATCGCTACGATACGTGGGCGTGGAGGCGCAGGCTTTCCAATGGGTTTCAAATTACAAGCCTGCAAGGATGCAGAGGACATAACCGGCAACGGAACACCGCGCAAATACATCGTGTGCAACGCCGATGAAGGTGATCCCGGTGCGTTCAGCGATCGCTACCTGCTTGAGCAACGACCGCACCGCGTGCTCTTGGGGATGATGATCGCTGGCTATTGCGTGGGGGCCGATACCGGTGTCCTATACATACGGGCCGAATACCCCGAGGCCGTGGACATCGTGAAGCAAGCCGTCGCCGATATCGAAGCGAAGGGTTGGATCGGGAAGAACATCAAAGGCAGTGGTCTCAACTACCGCTTCAAGGTGATCAAAGCGGCCGGCGCTTATGTCTGTGGTGAAGAGACCGCTTTGCTCAACAGCATCGAGGGCAAACGCGGCGAAGTGCGCACACGTCCGCCCTACCCTGCGCAGCAAGGCTTGTTCAACCGCCCAACGGTGGTGAACAATGTGGAGACACTTGCTTGTGTGCCATGGGTGGTGGAACACGGCGGCGTGGCCTTTACGAAGTTGGGTACCGAGAAGAGCAACGGAACCAAACTCGTTTCGCTCGACAGCGCCTTCAACCGGCCGGGTCTCTACGAGGTGGAATGCGGCACACCGCTCAGCAAGGTCATCGACGAACTCGGCCAAGGCTTCAAGAAGAAAGTGAAAGCGCTGCACATTGGCGGTCCGTTGGGTGGTATAGTGCCCTTGAGCAAGATCAATACGCTCAGCATCGACTTCGAATCGTTCCAGAAGGAAGGATTCTTGTTGGGCCATGCCAGTGTGCTCTCGATCCCCGAAGATTTCCCGATGATGGAGTATCTCGAACACCTCTTCGAGTTCACGTCCCTCGAAAGCTGTGGCAAGTGTTTCCCCTGTCGCATCGGATCAACACGCGGCAAGGAGATGATCCAAGGTTCGCGCCTACACGGTAAGAAGATGGACCGCGCCCTCTTCGATGATCTGCTCGAAACCATGGAGATCGGCAGCCTCTGCGCTCTTGGTGGCGGGCTACCACTGGGTGTGAGGAACGCGTTGCAGCACTTCGGGCACGAATTGATCGACCACTTCAAGGTCTAAACTTCCTTCGCCCTATTCCTCGACCTCCTTCCCATCAGGGTCGATGAAGAACTGCCGTCCGTTCAGCATCACGCGTGCCTTTCCCTTGGCGAATACCTCCGCGTATTCATACTGCACAGGGATCGCCACTTCACCGAGCTGATCGAGGAAACCATACTTTTCGTGGATGCCCACCCGGGTGCGGTCCACATCCTCCTCGTACATGCCGATCCGCGTATAGATCAACGGCACCACCTCCTTGCCGTCGAGATCTACAAAGCCGCTCCAGTAATCATCGCCTTTGATCTTCGTGACCTGCCAACGTGTTGCCGTATACGGGTTCACTTGGTCGTATCGCATCGCAGCAACGGTCTTGCCATCGGTGCCGATGATCCGGTAGTGTTCGCCTTCCTTCACCATCGCGCGGTCGAAGTGGAAGGTCTCGGCGAAGTCGAAGTCGATCCCGAACGGGTTGGTCCCCATGGAGTCGATGTAGAACCAACGATCATCCACTTGCACCATGGCCAAGCCGTAGCGGAACGGTTCTGCATATTGGTAGCCCTTCTCCGTGCCCAGCGCTTCAGCGTCCACCAAGCCCGCGTCCAGATCAACGAACAGGAATTCGCGCACGACTTGGACCAAGGCCTGCGCACCAGTGATGTCGTTTACGAGCATATCCGTTCGCGGTGCGATCACTTCATTGCCCTTGGCATCGATGACCCCCTCGGCATAGGTCACGCCATCGCCGAGGTTCACTTTCGCGAAACCCATTTCGTTCGCGGGGAACACCTTGTTGTATTTCATCGTGGCGGGTTCAGGACCGACTTGGGCGTTCGTGGGTCGGGTGGTCCCGCTGCCGCATGCACAGAGCAGGAGGAGCGCCAAGCTGGGGAAGATGGAACGCATGGGCTATTGCAATACTCTCAGGTCGGTCTTGCGGTCCGTACGAACGGATCACCGCTCCAAAGTAACGGTGGAGCATCCCAATAGACTGCCGATGGAGCAGTGCGATCCCTGAACTTCGCGCCGTTCCAAACCTGACCTGACCTGACCATGGAGGAGTTCACCATCACCCGACCCGACGACTGGCACATCCATCTGCGCGATGGTGCGGCACTTGGGACCACTGTGCCGCATGCTGCCCGGATCTTCGGCAGGGCCATCGTCATGCCCAACCTGCGGCCGCCAGTAAGCACGTTGCAGGACGCGATGAGCTACCGCGCAAGGATCATGGCCGCTGTTCCGGCGGGTAGCGGCTTCCAACCGTTGATGACCTTGTACCTCACCGACCGTACTTCACCTGCCGAGATCTCGCTGGCCAAGCAAAGTGGTGTAGTGACAGCGGTGAAACTCTATCCCGCTGGTGCTACCACCAACTCAGATTCGGGTGTCACTTCCTTGGAGCAATTGTACCCGACGATCGAAGCGATGGAGAAGCATGATCTGCCCTTGCTCATCCACGGCGAAGTCACCGATGCGGATATCGACATCTTCGACCGTGAGCAAGTCTTTGTGGACCGTCACTTGATCCCCATCACCAAGCGATTCCCGGAATTGCGGATCGTCATGGAGCACATCACCACCAAGGAAGCCGCTGAGTTCGTGGCCAGCGCTTCATCCAAAGTGGCTGCCACTATCACAGCGCATCACCTGCTGTTGGCACGCAACGCCATGTTCGCCGGGGGCATCCGGCCACATTTGTACTGCTTGCCCGTGCTAAAACGCGAGACGCATCGACAGGCATTGGTGGCAGCCGCCACCAGCGGCAGTCCGAAGTACTTCCTAGGTACCGATAGCGCGCCGCACGCCCGGCCGACCAAGGAAACCGCTTGTGGTTGTGCCGGTATCTACACCGCGCATGCGGCCGTCGAGCTGTATGCGGAGGTCTTCGATCAAGCAGATGCACTGGGCAAGTTGGAGGCCTTCGCCAGCTTCCATGGGCCCGACTTCTACCAGTTGCCGAGGAACACGGATCGCATTACGCTCATTCGGCGCGAACGGACGGTGCCGGGTTCATTCCCTTTCGATGGAGATACCCTGATCCCGTTCCGTGCAGGTGCCCAAGTGGCTTGGAGCGCTGTATCGCCTCATAGATAGCATCCGATCCGGTTGTGCTCCATATCGCTATCTCCAAGATCACGCCGTACAACGGACCACCTGAGCGAAATGGCATCGTGCGGTGCTCAACTCGAATACTGATGACGGCCGTGTCGTTGCAACGTCGTTCGAGCAGACAACCGCCCAGAATAATGGTCCCATTAGCTTCTTTTTCGACCGGCAACTACAACGACCATTCCCTTGTGGGAAAGTCAGGGTGGAGATCGGCGCGGCCCGGGCTGTCCTGACTTTCGTCAGGACCTCCCAGGCCGCGCCTTCACCGGACCTCCACTATCAGTCCACTTTCGTGAACCGATGGGTTACCACCTTATCCTTGGCGGTGAGA
>Ga0105048_10000706_pt1 | contig 52398 bp, 38 predicted proteins | sample MAT05_FD_78382 | JGI IMG/M metagenome (GOLD analysis project Ga0105048, IMG submission 78382) | Freshwater microbial communities from Lake Fryxell liftoff mats and glacier meltwater in Antarctica - MAT-05 | ecosystem: Environmental > Aquatic > Freshwater > Ice > Liftoff microbial mat | place...
CGAGGCGTTCGACCTGACCGCGCACATTCGGAGCAATGTGGAAACCACGACGAAAGTGCGCCTTTACCAGAGCCAGTTCCTGATCGCCGAACGCGACGTCGCGTTGAAGCCGGGCGACAACACCTTCCGCGAATCCAGTCTGCGGCCCGAGGGGAACTTCGTCCAATACGACATCGAAGTGGTTCCCGCCGCGGATACTTCGCTCGAAAACAACCGCGCGTCCTCGGTGGCAAGTCTCCGCGGCCAGCCGCGGGTGCTGTTGGTGGATGGCGATGAGCAGAAGGCGAGGCCGCTCGAACTGGCGCTGCGATCCTCGCAGATTGCGGTGGAACTCCGCGGCCAGGCTGGCGCGCCACGCACGCTCGAGGATCTCCAGCAGTTCGACCTCTTCATCCTGAGCGACATCGCCGCGCTCACGCTCGGGCGCGAACAGATGGAGATGTATCGCCGCTGGGTGCAGGACTTCGGCGGGGGATTCCTCCTGCTCGGCGGTGAGAACAGCTTCGGAGTCGGCGGCTATTTCCGTACGCCGGTGGAGCAGATGCTGCCCGTGCGAATGGAGCACAATGATCGCGAGGAATTGCCGACGGTCGCGCTGCTCATCGTGCTGGATCGCTCCGGGTCCATGAGCGCGCAGGTCGGCGGCCAGACGAAGATCGCGCTCGCCAATCAAGGCGCGGCGATGGCCCTGGGAGTCCTGAATCCGCGCGACTATTTCGGCGTGCTCGCCGTGGACACTAGGGCACACGTCATCGCGCCCCTCGCGCGACACGGGGCCAAGGAACCGATCGCGCAGAAGATCCTCGCGATCACAGCCGGCGGCGGCGGGATCTATATCTACACGTCGCTCGCGGAATCGTTCCAGGCGCTCCGTGATGTGAATGCGCGCATCAAGCACGTCATCCTTTTCTCCGACGCCGCGGACGCCGAGGAAAAGGTGGGCGGCGAACAGCCCGACGGAGCACAGCCGAGCGGAAATTCGCTGGACCTCGCGAGCGCGATGGCGGCGGCGAAGATCACGACTTCCGTCGTCGCCCTCGGCAGCGAATCGGACAAGGACACCGGCTTTCTCCGCCAGCTCGCCGAGCGGGGACAGGGACGTTTTTACCTCACGAGCGATGCGACCACACTGCCGCAGATCTTTTCGACCGAGACGATGAAGGTCACACAATCGTCGCTCATCGAGGAGCCGACGCTCGCCATTTCCGTTGGAAAATCACCGCTGACCGCAGGGCTCGAATGGGCGGAATCGCCGCTGTTGCTCGGCTACAACGCGACCAAGCCGAAGCCCGGCGCGGAGATCCTGCTGGCGACGGAGCGCGGCGAACCGCTGCTTGCGACATGGCGCTATGGGCTGGGCCAGGCCGCCGCATTCACGAGCGATGCAAAGGCGCGCTGGGCCGGCGAGTGGCTGACGTGGCCGGGCTACGCAAAATTCTGGGCGCAGGTCGTGAGGGGGCTGCTGCGCAAAGGTGGCCCGGCGGCATTCGAGGTGACGCATCGCGAAGTCGGCGACGAACTCGACATCCGCGTGGATGCCGTGACTCCCGAGGGTGCATTCCGCAATCGGCTGCCGATCACGGTCCTCGCACGCAAACCCGATGATGCGACGCAGACCGTCACCGCTGTGCAGGACGGCCCCGGCAGTTACCGCGCGAGGGTCTCCCTCCCGCAGGAAGGAATCACGGTCATCAATATCTCCTCTCCCGATCTGCCCGACGGCGGCGTGGCATTCGCGCATGCGCGGAGCTACCCGCGGGAATTCCTCGCCACGGAGACGAACGAAAAGCTGCTCCGTGAGATTGCGGCTGCGGGGAATGGGCGATTCGATCCCCGGCCCGCCGCGATTTTCGACCGGCCCGATCACCCCGCTCCGCGCCGACGCGACCTTACGAACTGGTTCCTCATCGCGGCCCTGGCGCTGCTGCCGGCGGATATTTTCCTCCGCCGCTGCGCGTGGCGGTGACGCCGCGCTTTGACTTCTCGCGCACTTCGCGTATCTCGCAGCGCATGCCAACGTTGCACTTTACCAAGATGAATGGGGCCGGGAACGACTTCGTCATGCTCGACAACCGCGACCTGCGACACCAGCTCGACAAGAGCGCCATCGCGCGGCTTTGCGACCGGCACCGGGGCGTCGGCGCGGACGGGCTGATCGCGGTGGAGCCCGCGCAGAGCGGGGCGGATTTCCGGATGCGCTACTATAATGCCGACGGCGGCGAGGCCGACATGTGCGGGAACGGCGCGCGCTGTTTTGCCCGTTTTGCCAGCCGGATCGGGAATCGCAATGGCAGCATCCAGTTCGAGACGCTCGCGGGAGTCATCGGCGCGCGACTCATCGGCGACGACGTGCAACTGGCGATGTCCGCGCCGCATTCGCTCGCGATCGGCACCGAGCTGATGGTGGCGGATGAAAAGCTCACCGTGCATTTCCTGAACACCGGGGTCCCGCACGCGGTCGTCTTCGTGCAGGACCTGGAGAAGACCGACATCCTCCGGCTCGGCGCTGCGCTGAGATATCACACGCACTTCGCGCCGAAGGGAACCAACGCCAATTTTGTCGGGGAGCTTCCGGACGGCAGCATCGTCATCCGAACCTACGAGCGGGGCGTGGAAAACGAGACGCTGGCGTGCGGCACAGGCGTGACCGCTGCGGCGCTGCTTTTTTCCCGGCTGAAAGGCGCAAAATCCCCCGTGCGGGTCCTCGTCCTGGGCGGCGACACGCTGCAAGTGGGCTTCGAGGCGGCCGGCGACGGGTGGAGGGACGTGACCCTCACCGGTCCGGCGGACTTTGTCTTCGAGGGTGATGCCGAGGTCTGGGCGTGATTCAATATGGGTCCAAAGGCTGGTTGCCGGCTAAAGCCGAGCGGCGTGTGCGTGCCGCGAGGCTTTGGACTGTGGCGGCTCGACGCCGCTTTGGCTTTGCGCACGAGCGATGGGCGAAATCGCGCAACGCGCCGCGCGTACGCAAGGCGCTGCGTTCGTTTGCGGGGCAACGGTGACTTTGCGCGTCAAACCCGCGGCGAGGGAAAAGCGGCGTCAAGCCGCGCGCAATCCAAAGGCTGGCGCCACGCTCGGCACCACCATTTTGCTCATCCGCTGGGCTCACTTTTAATCACACCCCCGCGGTCTGAAGCCCGGAGTTTTCGCTTCCCGGCCCGAAACTCCCAGCCTAGCGTGGTGTTGTAGCAAGCAAACACGACCCCTGATTATGATCGAACTAGAGGTTTACGCCGCCGGAGTCCGCAACCTGGAGAAGATCCTGGAACTCGACCATGAACTCGAGGCCATCTCCAGCCTCCACTACAAGGTGGATAGCAACCACGACATCATTTACCTCGAATTCGAGCAGCCCACAGTCTCTGTGCAGCAGATCAAGGGGATCTTTGCGAAGCTCGGATTGAACGCGAAATTCGTCGGGACGATTCCGCCGGAGTTGAACCCGAAGAAGACGACCACGCAGCCGATTCACCTTCCTCAATAGGAGAGTTACCGGCAGAGGGAGTTCCGACCTTGAAGCGGTGGCCGTGCCAATGAGCCAGATTCAACGCGCTATCCCATGATCTCCGCCATCGGCCGCTCGACATTGCTGGCGACCAGCTACCTTGGCCAGTTGGGCATTCTCACTGCCGAGACTGTCACGGCGATGTTCGCGGCACCGATCCGATGGAAGCTCGTCTTCCGGCAGATGATCGAAATAGGTGCCCGCTCCCAGATCGTGGTGGCGGTCACCGGGGCATTCACGGGAGCGGTCTTTGCCGCGCAGATCTATTTTCAATTCCAGCGGTTTGGGATGGCATCGGCGGTCGGTTCCGTGGCGTCACTCGCGCTTTTCCGGGAACTCGGTCCGACATTGACCGGCCTGATGGTCGCCGGCCGCGTCGGCGCTGCGATTGCGGCGGAGATCGGGACGATGAAAGTGACCGAGCAGATCGATGCCCTCCGTTCGCTGGGCGTTCACCCGATCGATTACCTCGTCGTTCCCCGGACGATCGCGATGCTGGTGTCGATGCCGCTGCTGGTGGCTGAGGCGTGTGCGCTCGGGATCGTGGCCTCCTACATCGTCGCAGTCCCGATGCTGGGAGTCGCGGAGGCTCCTTTCATGAAGAAACTGATCTTTTACACGCACGTGAGCGACATCGCGATTGCCCTGATCAAGGGATTCGTCTTTGCGATGATCATCGTGGCGGTGAGTTGCCACGAAGGACTGAAAACTTCCAATGGCGCCGCCGGCGTCGGCCGCGCCCCGACGGCGGCGGTCGTCATCTCGTCCCTGGCGATTCTCGGGATGAATCTCATCCTGACATTCGGTCTGAACGCCATCTTCCCGAGCGGCCAATGATCGAGGTTCAGAAACTCAGCAAGAGCTTTGGCAGCAATCAGGTCCTGCGAGAGGTGGATCTGACCGTGGAAGAGGGCAGGACTCTCGTCGTGCTCGGCCGCTCAGGCTGCGGGAAAAGCGTCGTCCTCAAACACCTCATCGGGCTGCTCAAGCCAGACTCGGGCCGGGTGCTCGTGGACGGCGAAGACGTGACTGATCTGCACGAGCGCAAGCTGACGGCCGTCCGGCGGAAGATCGGGATGCTGTTCCAAAGCGCGGCACTTTTCGACTCGATGAGCGTGGAGGGAAATCTCGCCTTCCCACTGCGGGAGCAGGGCGTGCGCGATCCGAAGGAGATCGACGCCCGGATCGCCGAGGCGCTCGACATGGTCGAACTCGCCGGGGAACAGGCCAAGATGCCGGCGGATCTCTCCGGCGGCATGCGCAAACGCGTGGGACTCGCGCGCACGATCGTCGGCCGCCCGCGCTGCATTCTTTACGACGAGCCCACGACCGGCCTCGATCCGATCACCTCCGACAGCATCAACCACATGATTCGGCGCTTGCAGCGGAGACTCGGCGTCACTTCCATCGTCGTCACTCACGACATGAAAACGGCGTTCCACTGCGCAGACCGCGTCGCACTCCTGCACGAAGGCCGGGTTCATTTCGATGGAACCGTGGACGGACTTCGCGCGTCGGGTGATCCGATCATCGCCGATTTCATCGAGGGACGGAGCGGGGAGTCCGACTAGGCATCATGAAGGAAGATTCACGAGGCGTTGAAGTGAAGGTGGGCATTTTCATGCTCCTCGGCTTGAGCGTGATCGCCGTCATGGCCGTGCAGTTCGGCAAGCTCGGCCAGGGGCTGAAGAAATACTACGTCGTCAACGCTGAGTTCCCGAATGCGAGCGGCCTGCTCAAGGGAGCGGACGTTTACCTCGCCGGCGCGCGGGTGGGCTTCACCGCCGATGCACCGGACCTGATCGAAGGCCGCTACGCGGTGCGGGTCGCACTCAAGCTCCGGGAAGCGGTCAAGATTCCGCGGGGATCGACATTCATCATCAGTTCCTCCGGCTTCCTCGGTGATGCGTTCGTGAGCATCAATCCTCCCGCCAATCCGAATCAGGCAGACGTGCTGACCAATGGCGAATACGTGGTCGGCACGCGCCTGGAAGGCCTGGGCGATCTGACCGCGAAGGGAAGCGATATCATGGAGGAATTGAAAAAGCGGCTCCAGGAATTGGAGGCGCCGATCAAGGATGTCCGGGAGCGCCTCTTGAGCGACAGCAACCTCAAGCATATCGACGAAACCTTCACCTCCATGAGCGAGATCTCATCGAGCCTGAAGAATACGGCGAAGGGGCTCGATCAGGTCGTCGAGAAGGCGAAGGAGGCGGCGGATACCGTGAAGGACACCGTCGCTTCGGCGAAGGGTCCCATCGGGAAACTCGATGGCGTCATGACAAAGGTCGATGCTGCCGCGGCGGACCTGAAGGGGACACTCGCGGACCTTCACAAGGCAGCCGTGTCGGCGGGCAAGGCGCTCGATTCAGCCAGGACCGTCCTCAACGAAGTGAATGAAGGAAGGGGCACGCTCGGCGTGCTGCTGAAGGACAAGGAGACTGCCGAAAACCTCCGCGTCCTCATCCGGAATCTGAAAGAACGCGGCGTCCTCTTTTACAAGGATAAGTCCAAGTAACACTCCCGCGGTCCCCCGGCCTGAATCGCGGAAACCGGACAGCGTCCACGTCTGGCGTGACGGCTGCTTTGACCGGATCCCCGGTATCCCATGAATTCCAGCCCGACCATCAATCTGTTGCGAGCGTTGTTCATCGCGTTCACGGCTTTTCTCGGGGCAGAAATCGGAGTCCACATCTGGGAAATGCCAAGGCTCGGAACCTGTGGCGGATTCGCCTTCGGCCTCTCGGTCGTTCTCGTGGATCGGCTCCTGAAGGGCTTCTCGCTGCGAATATTTTCGTCAGCGACTTTCGGCCTGCTCCTCGGCTTCATCGCATCCCGCCTCCTTCTGGGCTCCGGCCTGCTTGTCCGGATGCCTCCCGACGCCCAGTGGCTCATCACCCTCGCCATCTACGCGACCTTCGGCTACCTGGGCATGATGCTGGCGATGCGCAGCAACCGGGACGACTTCGCGCTGATCATTCCGTACATCCGTTTCCGGGAACAGAGCGTCGATGACGCACCAGTGCTGGTCGATTCCAACATCATCATCGACGGACGCCTGACCGAACTCGTCGCGACGGGCTTTGTCTCCCGGACGCTGATCGTCCCGCGGTTCATCCTCGAGGAATTGCAGACGCTCGCGGATTCGCACGATCCGGCGCGACGCGAAAAGGGCCGCCTGGCGCTTTCCAGGCTCCAGGGATTGCAGCGCGATCCGGCTTTGAACATCACCATCCACGAGGTCGCGCTGGATGCCTTCGGCGCTGTCGATTCCAAACTCGTCCAGCTCGCAAAAATGCTGAACGCGCGCGTGCTGACCAACGACGGCAATCTGTGCAGCATCGCCCGGCTCCAAGGGATCACCGCGCTGAATCTCAACGACCTCAGCAATGCGCTGCGTCCCGTGGTCGCCGCCGGTGATGAGATTACCCTGACGCTCACCAAGGAAGGCCGCGAAGCGCACCAAGCCGTCGGCTATCTGCCCGATGGGACCATGATTGTCGTCAATCACAGCCGCCCCCTCGTGGGCAAGAGCGTCCGCGTGGCGATCAGCACGATTCGCCAGACCCATGCCGGACGCCTGTTCTTCGCGGAGTTGAAAGCGGCCGCCTGAGGCAGCGGCAATCCCGGGAAGCGCAGCGCGATTTTTCGCCTTCCCTGCCATCGTCGCGGCCATCACCATCGGTCCGCCGCCGGGAAAGTTCCCCCTCGCCCGAACGCACGACATCCGAGAACCTTCGCATTGATGGAAGCAGCCCCCCCAACGAGCGCCGCACCCACAGACGCACCCGTCTCATCGACGCGCGACCTCCTCGCCAGCAAGGCGCTCGCGCTGATTCCGAGCATCCTCGCACGCGAGGATCGCAATCCCCATTCACCCACTTACGGCTGCTTCGACCGGGACTACTGGCATCACCGCTCGATCGACTTCCCGGCCGGTTCCGCCGCCGAGGCCGTGCTGCCGCTCGCGCTCGCATGGGCGCTCCCGCTTCCCGGCAACGCCTTCCACCGGCGCCCGGAACTTGCGAGATGCATCGAGGCCGGCATCCGCTACGCCGCGCGCAGCACGCACTCCGACGGCTCCTGCGACGAATCATCCCCCTTCGAGCGATCGACCTCCGCTGCATCTGCCTCGCTCCTCGCGTGCATGGATGCCTATCACCTGCTCGGACTCAACGATGTCGAGCTGCTGCAATTTTTCACCCGCCGCGCCGACTGGCTGTCCCGGCACAGGCCGCGAAACCCGTCCGCCTCCGACCTCGCCCTGGCGTCGCTTGCGCTACGAGAGGCCGGACGTCTCCTCGATTCGGACCGCTGGGAAGACGCGACGGCGAACCACATCCAGCGTCTCCTCGCGATGCAGGACAAGGAGGGCTGGTTCGCGGAAAACGGCGGCACCGATGCCCGCGACCTCACCTTGATCCTCGGCCTAATCGCGCAGTTGCATCACGAATCCCCGTCCGCCGAACTCCGTGCCGCGCTGACAAAGGGAATCGAGTTCGCTGCGAATCTGGTGCATCCCGACGGGTCGTTCGCCATGGGCTACACTTCCGCGGCGCCCGCGGAATTTCACCCGCATGGATTCGAGATTGCGGGACATTGGTTTCCGGACGCACTCGAAATCAACGGTCAGGTGCTCGATGGACTCCGGCGTGAGACCGGCCACTGCAACACGGATTTCCCGGTGCTGGTCCGCCGCTGCTGGAGCTTTCTCCTCGCGTGGCAGCACTGGGTCCATGTGCGGCCCGCATTGCGCCCCCGCCCTGCAGGCCGGCAGTATTTCAAGAACGCCGGTCTGCTGATCGATCGTCGCGATGGATGCGAACTCCACGTCTCGGTGAAACTGGGAGGTTCCTTTGGCCTCTGGAGGCACGGCAGACGCCTGGCCGCCGACTCCAATTTCAGCATGCAGGTGCAAAGGAGGACCACCTGCCTGAGTGCGATCGCCGCCCACACCGGACGCCACGACGTACACCTCGACGGGCACACCATCGTCATCCGGGGCAGGCTCCGCATCACCGACCACAGCCGAATGAGCACGACCGGCCTCGTCCTGCGACGAATGGTCATGTGCAGCCTCGGCCGGCTGCTGCCGCGCATGCCGTCGATCAGCAACGGGCACCGCAGCTCAACGCGCGCCGGCACTCCATTTCGATTCACGAGGACGCTCTCATGGGAAGACGGCAAGCTGCACGTCACCGACGAACTGTTCGGGAAAAAGGGATGGGCCAACGTCCGCGCGGTCGCCATCGCCTGCGCACCCGGCGGTGACCATGCCGGAGCGTCTGTGCTGGCTCAGCTACAGCAGTGGGTGGATCTCACCGGACAGGTGCATGAACTGGAGCCTGATTCCCCGCTGCGAATTGAGCGGATCTTCTGACCGCGCCGGGACTCAGACGATTCGTGGAGTCGTGTTGCCGGATGGCGGTGCGACACTGGAAAATAGCGTAGCTCTCCAGAACCGCGCGGTTGATTCCGCACGGGAAGCCTCGTGTTGCGCAGCTCGGGAGAGCTAGAACTCGCCGAGATTGCGGTGCAGGATTTCATCGAGCCACTTCGGTTCCAGGATCGTGATGCTTTTCGCTGCCACGCCGATGAGCTTCCTGTCGCGGAGGCCTGCGAATGCTCGTGCGGGCAAGAAGCGCGGGCCTTGACGCAGGTCGAGGTAGCAAACGATGGGGCGCAGGGGTGAAAGCGTGCAAAAAGGGTTTCTCAACGATTGGAACCGGTCCGGCGAGCGGGCTGCCGATTGCGGAAGTCCGCGATGGCAGGACTCGTGCTTAATGGGTTTCCCCTATGCTGATATTCTTGCTGCTTGTGGCGGAGGTGGTCCTCCCCGCGCTGATTGGCTCCTCATGCGCAAAGCGCTATCCGGTCGATCACGACCGGTAGGATGCTCATTCGGCTGCGGATTCCGGCAAGTCAGTTCAGCGGGCGACTTCACGCGCGTGCTGAGGTGAGGTTCAGAGTGTGACCGACTGGCCGAGCGTTGGGAGATCGGCTTGGAGGTGCAGCCGGTCCTGGACCAGCTTTGCCAGGGGTTCGCGTCCGCGCGCCTCACCGTGAGTGAGGAAGACGCGCGGCCTCGTCCCGGCCATCGGGGTCAGCCATTGCAGCAATTCGCTCTGGCCCGCGTGTGCGCTGAAGCCGCCGAGTGTATGGATGGTGGCTTTCACCGGAATTCTTTCGCCGGCGATGGTGACTTCCTTTGCGCTGTCCACCAACAGGCGGCCAAGTGAGCCTTCGCTCTGGAAGCCCACGATGAGGATGCTCGTCTCTGCATGAGAGAGATTGTGGCGGAGGTGGTGGAGGATCCGGCCACCGGAGCACATGCCGGAGCCGGCCATGATGAGGCACGGACCGGGTTGATCATTGAGCGCCTTGGAGTCCTCGGCCTTTGGCGTCGCCTTGAGTGTGTCGAGATCTTGCATGAGGGGACGCTCACGGCGCAGCGCGTGGAACTCGTCGTCGAAGAGCTGGACATTGTCCCAGTAGATTTTCGTCGCCTCGATGGCCATCGGGCTGTCGAGGAAGATGGGGAATTTCGGCACCGTCCGGTTGCGGAACATGATCGCGAGGAGGTAGAGCAGCAGTTGCGTCCGCCCGATGGCGAATACGGGCACGAGGAGTTTGCCGCGGCGTGCGACGGTGTCGTTCACGATGGACTCGAATTCCTCGACGGTCTCTGCGAGCGGCTTGTGGTTGCGATCGCCGTAGGTGGATTCCATCACGACGATGTCGGCTGTCTGGAAACCGACGGCGTCCTTCAGGATGGGCGCGCCCTTCGATCCGATGTCGCCGGAGAAGACGACGGTCTTTGTCGTGCCGCCGTCTTCGATGCAGAGCTGGATGCTGGCCGAGCCGAGCATGTGCCCGGCTTCGACCCAGCGTGCGCGGATTCCGGGTGCGACTTCGACGGGCGAGTCGTAGGGGACGGGCGTGAACAGGCGCAGCACCTGATCGACGTCGTCGCTGGTGTAGAGCGGTTGCCCGGCGTCCTTTCCCGCGCGGGCGCGTTTGCGGTTGGCCCGCTCGGAGTCGAGCGCTTGCAAATGCGCGGCGTCACGCAGGACGAGCGCGGCCAGCGGGATGGTGGGCTCGGTGCAGAAGATTGGGCCGTGATAGCCGCGTTTCGACAGAAGCGGCGTCCGCCCGCAGTGATCGAGATGGGCATGGGTAAGCAGCACTGCGTCGAGTTTGTGAACGTCGAGCGAACGGGGCACGTGGTTTGATGCGCTCTGATCTCCGAAGCCCTGGAACAAGCCGAAGTCGATGAGCACGTTGGCGCGGCTGGTTTGCAGAAGATACGCGGAGCCGGTGACGCAGCCGGCCGCGCCGTGGAAGGTGAGTTGGATAGGCACGTTGGTGTGGGTCGTTGTGGAGGCGGGCAGATTCTCAGTGCGTGGGCTGGTGTGAAAGAACGAAGCGGAAGAAAGCGAAACGCCTGATGGCACCGAGCGGGCATGATTAATAGTGGGTCCAAGCGAGCGCGGCGTTGCGCGCGGCCGCAACGCTTCGTGGAGCGATGCTGGCGGACCCAAGGAGGGGCGATACTGCCCTCTCGCTGCGGTCGCTCCGCGCCGCAGCGAGCCCGCACGGTGGCCATCACGGAGAGCGCGTGAAGTCCGATGATCCTCTTGCGTTGCCACGCCGGGGCTGGCAGCGGCGCGGAGCGACCACTGCCAGAGGGCGGTATCATACCGCCCCTCCTTGCTTTTCCGCCATCCGCCGCCTGGTGTCTTGGACTCGAATCAAATCACGCCCGCACCGTGCTGGCTCCGTGCCGCCTCCGTGCCGCCCTCCGTGCCGCCCTCCGTGCCGCCCTCCGTGCTGGCTCCGTGCTGGCTCCGTGCTGGCTCCGTGCTGGCTCCGTGCTGGCTCCTCCGTGCTGGCTCCTCCGTGCTGGCTCCTTGCCTCCCGACGGTTGGCCGCTAGAATGCCGCACCTTTTTCAATGAAACACATGATCGTCCTTTGCCGGCTGCTTGCTTTTGTCGCGGTCTTGACCAGCCCGCTGGTGGTGCGGGCGCAATTCCGCGCGGCCGCAACGGATGAGGAAGCGAATCCCACGGCTGTTGCGTGGGTGATCGCCGACTCTTCCACGGGCTTCGTGCTCGATTCGATGAATGCGAAGCGTGAGGTCCAGATCGGCAGCATCACCAAGGTCGCGACGGCCATGGTCGTGCTGGATTGGGCGAAGGCGAAAGGGGAGGATCTCAGCCAGAACGCGACCGTCCCTGAGACGGTCAACGCGCTCAACAGCCCGAACAGCATCGGCCTGAAACCGGGCGACAGCATCAGTCTCCGCGACGCCGTCTACGCGGCGCTCCTGCAGAGTGACAACGAGGCCGCCGAGACGCTGGCGGTGCATGTCGGAGGGCGTCTGGGTGGGCAGCGCACCGAAAAGGAGGCCGCCGACTTTTTTGTCGCGCAGATGAATGCGCTGGCCAGGAAGCTCGGCATGCGGAACACACGCTTTCTGAATGCGCATGGTCTCGATGACCTCGAGCGGAAGCTGCCCTACTCGACCGCCGGTGATGTCGCCCTGCTGACGAACTATGCGATGGGTCAGACCGGCTTCGCATTCTACACTTCGCAGAAAGAGCGGAAGATTTCCTGGAAGACCCCGACAGGTGAGTCTCCGAGTTCCGTGCTCCGGAATACGAACGAACTGCTCGGTGCGGATGGCATCGATGGCGTCAAGACAGGCACCACCCGGAAGGCGGGCGCTTGTGTCGTCATCTCTGCCGCGCAACGGCCCGACAGCAAGCAGGTCGGCGATCAGCACATCATCACGCCGCGACGGCTTACGGTCGTGGTGCTCGGTGCCCAGTCGCGATTCAGCATGGCAAAATCGCTGGTCGCGCGTGGGTGGACGTTGTTCGACCAGTGGGCGCAGGCGGGGCGTCCGATGAAGGGGTGGAGGCCGACGGCGTCGCGATGAGCAGGAAGATCGGCGTCCTGACAAGTGGCGGAGACTGCCCCGGGCTGAATGCGGTGATTCGCGGTGTGGTCTGTACTGCGACGAACCTGAACTGGAAGATCTTCGGATTTCACGATGGTTACGAGGGGTTGCTGGCGGAGGATCGCTTCATTGAGCTGACGCTCCAGAACACCGAGGGAATCATGCAACGTGGCGGAACCATTCTCGGAACGACCAGCCGGGGGCATTTTGTCAGCAAGACCGGCCCCGGAAATCGCGCGCGGATCGAGCCCCACGTGCTGCAACGCACGAAGGAGACGCTGGCGCAGGTGGGCATCGACGCGCTGGTGACGATCGGTGGCGACGGTTCGCTGGCGACATCGCAGCAGTTATTCGAGGCGGGCATCAATGTCATCGGCGTCCCGAAGACCATCGACAACGATCTCGAAGCCACCGCGACCTCGTTTGGATTCGACAGTGCGGTGGCCTGCGTCACGGATGCGCTCGATCGTCTGCACACCACTGCGCGCGCACACAAGCGGGTGATGATCATCGAGGTGATGGGCCGTCACGCCGGCTGGATCGCACTTTACGGAGGTCTCGCGGGAGGCGCCGATGTGATTCTGATCCCAGAGATTCCCTTCAACTTCGAGAGACTCGCGGAGGCGCTGCGCGAACGGGACAAGGCCGGCCACGCGAGCACTTTGATCGTCGTTGCGGAAGGTGCGCGCCCTTCCGGCGGGCGGGAACATTATCGCGCAAAGCAGTCGGGCGAATTCCGCCTCGGCGGCATCGGTGAAAGTGTTGCGTGGGAACTGGACAAACGCCTGAACAAGCCGCGGCTGGTGAAGGAAATCCGCACCTGCGTCCTCGGTCACCTGCAGCGCGGCGGCGATCCGACGACGCTCGACCGGATCCTTGGGACGTGCTTTGGAGTGAAAGCGGTGGACCTGATTGTGGAGGGCCGGTTCGGGCAGATGGTGAGCTATCAGAACTACCAGGTCCTCAGTGTCCCTATTGCGAGCGCAGTCCGGCGCCTGAAGACTGTCCAGCCCGACAGCCAGATGGTCGAGACCTGCCGCGCGATCGGGATTGCCTTCGGCGACTGATCGCAGCGGAACGAGACTACGCGACGCCGGCCTTTGTCTCCACGAAGCGCGCATACAGCCAGCTCAGGTCGGAGAGCCGGTTGAGGTAATGGATGACGGGCTCGCTGACCGGAAATCCCGCCTCGCGCATCGTGCAAACGGCGCGTTCGGCGCGCCTGCACGCCACGCGCACGAGGTCGAGCATCGCGCTTTCCTTCGTCGCCCCGGGTGTCGCCCAGTGCTTGTAGCTGATGCGATGGTTCTTTTCCAGATCCTCGACCAGCGCCGTCAGCCGATCGACCATCACAGCTTCCACGAAATGGTAGCCCTTCTCTGCGTATCGGGCACGGTCCTCCTCGGCGACCGCCAGTTCGCCCATCAGGGTGACGAGTTCCTTCTGAATCTCCTCAAGCGGAGCGGTGATAAACGGGTCTTCGTTCCAAGCGCGGGCCATGCCGATCGCGACATTCAATTCATCGCACGCTCCGTAGGCGGCGACGCGGAGGTCGGTCTTGGAGACGCGTCGGTTGAACATGAGGGCGGTGGTGCCGCCGTCGCCTGTCTTGGTGGCAATGGACATTCACGGAGGCTATCCACGGCGCGGTAGGAGACGAATCATTTTCACTCCAGCAAGTGGCGCGGGCGGAAAGAAGCCGGCGGGCCTGTTTGCGGAGAGGTGAAGCACGCGCCTGGCGCCGGATGAATGTGTTGTCATAGCCATGAGAGGGCTTGCCATCTCGGAGGGAAGATGCAAATTCCCCACCGCCACGGGGCGCACCCCAGAATTCACCCAAGAACCCAACCTACGACGATGCACACAGATTGCGTACAGTGCGGGAGTCCTGTTCCGCTGAAGCAAATTCGCTGTACGCGTTGCGCGCGGCTGAACGGCAAGCACCCAGTGATCGTTGCGGCGATGGTGTCGATGGCGTTGGCGACCTGCGCGTCCATCTCGTTCGTGGTCTATGTGTCGATCCACCGGGACCAGTTTCCTGACAATGGCTCTGGGCGTCCGCCCGCGATTGCGCCGGCGACGGGTTACTCCCCCCGGATTGCCGACGAGGAGCGAACGGCGGAGCCGAAGTTCTTCCAGAAGTGACGGGCACGCGCCCGATGCCGCACCACTGCTTGCATCGAACACGGCACACACATGGCGGTGTGCGTGCCGTTTGAGGTCAGCCGTCAGACAATCGCCGAGGGCGTCTTCGGCTGGGAATCCAGGCCGGGACGGAAGGGGGAGACCTTCACCACGTTTTCCGCGTCGTAGTCGATCAGGTGCAGCCAGTCCTCGGTGATGTCCGTCGGCGGAAAGATGTCGTTTTCGTGATACTCGGCCTCGAGCGAGAAGATCAGGTCATTCTCGCTAATACCTTCGTCCTTGCCGCTGGCGAGGGCGCGCTTGATGGCGAGCGCCTTTGCCCGCTCGACGATGCTGGCGATGATCGCACCGCTGACGAGGTCTCCACGATACAGGATTTCCTTGCGCCCGCTGCGCAGGGTGATGCTGAGGAAACGGTTCTCATCCCGGCGGGCAAACTGGGTTTCGATGACGCGATCGACGAGGTGAGTGACAACGGCTTCGGCGCTTCCCTTCGCAGCGAGGAGCGCGGGATCGTAGGGGAGATCCGCCGTGAGGTAGATGCGGTAGATCTCGTGCGCCCCCTCGCGGGTGGGACGGTTCACCTTGATCTTCCGGTCGATGCGGCCGGGACGCAGGATGGCGGGGTCGATGAGGTCCGCGCGGTTGCTGGCGATGATGATGACGGCGTCGTTCAGGCTCTCAAGGCCGTCCATTTCCGTGCAGAACATCGGGACCAGCGTGCTGAGGATGCTGTTCCAACGGCCTGCGCGCCGGGTGCCGAGTATGCTCTCGGCTTCGTCGATGAAGATGAAAGGCAGGTAGCCCTCGCGCCGTTTTTCGCGCGCGGTGGCGAAGATTTCGCGGACGATACGTTCGCTTTCGCCGACCCACATGTTGAGGATTTCCGGCCCCTTGATGTGCATGAAAAACTCGCGCATCTCCTGGCCGGTCTTGGCGCGGAGCTGCTGGGTGAGGTTCCATGCGGTGGCCTTGCCGATGAGCGTCTTGCCGCAGCCGGGCGGGCCGTAAAGGAGGAAGCCCTTCGGCGTCGCATGGTGGAATTTTTCGTAGAGATCGGGATGCAGCAGCGGTCCCTCGATTGCCTCGCGGATGGCTTCGATGGCTTCGTGCTGGCCACCGACTTTGTCCCAGGGAAGCTCCGGTACGTGGTCGAGATAGTATTCGTTGCTCTTGGCCTGGACGAGGAGCTCGAGGGCGACGCGGAAATTTGTATCGGCGCGGATTTCGTCGCCGGGCTTGAGCTTCTCCTTTGCGAGGAGTTCGCTGCGATAGAGCACGAGGCTTTGCTGCCCGGCTTCTCCGCCGACGCGGATGCGATCGTTGCCGAGCAGTTCCGCGACCTTCACCACGGGGCCCGCGCGGTCGTAGCCGAGGTCGCCCACGATGACGTAGGCCTCATTCACCAGCACCCTCGTGCCGCGGCGGAAGGAACGGAGATCGAGCCGGGGATCGATGTTGCAGTAGAATTCCGATCCGCCCACCACGATCTGGGCGAGCATGCCGGGCCGGCCCTCGTCGAACCGCGGGTAGGCCGTGATGAATGTGCCGATGCGGTTCGCGGGCGAGGTGACTTTCCCGAGGGCGTGTTCGAGCTTCTCGATGGTGTCCCGGGCTTCCGCCATGATCTCGTCGCGCTCGGCGATTTCCGACCGGAGTTGCAGCAGGGTGGAGCGGAGTTCGTCGCCGGGCGGGAGCTGTGCGATGAGGATTTCGAGACGTTCGATGATTCCGATTGGTTCATCGGGAGACGGGGAAGAGTGGTCGTCCATCGTTTGTGCGAAGATACATGCGCAACCGTCCCGCGCAATGAGACCGCCCCAAAAAAACACGCCGGTGGAAAAAATCGCCGGCGCGTTTCGAATCTGCCGTTCGGTTGGAGCCGCTATTTTCTCGCTTTGAGCTCCTTGGACTTCGTCTCGATCGCGTCGGACTGGCTCTTGAGCATGGCGGACGCCTTTTCAAGGAAAGCCTTGAGGTCTGGATCCATGACACTCTTCGCCGATCGATCCGCTTCGAGGGCGTTCTTTTTGGAGTCCCGCGCAAACAGATCGAAGAACGCGAGCGTCCATTTCTTGTCGTCCTTGATCGCGTTGAGCTTCCCGACGCTGTCCTTGTCGGCCTTCGCCATGTCCTGTGGGATCCTTTTTCCATCGACGCCGTGGTCCTGCGCGAGGGAGACCCCTGGCGTGTAGAGTTCGGTCGCCTCCTTGCTGAGCTTCCCGCCAAAAGTCACCAGATCGGGATCGGTGTCCTTGAATCGCGAGCGCAGCCGGGCTCCCATGTTCAGTTGAAACTGGATGCTCTCGGCGGTGGATACATATTTTCCGGCGTCGTTGGAGGAGAACGGCTTCGGCTTCGCTGCGCTCGTCGCGGGTGCGCCGGGTGCCGCGGCTGGCGCGGCTGGCGCGGCGGCCTGGGAGACGTGGGTCTGGAACAATGCGAGAGCCGCGATGGTGAGGAGGATGGAGTGGTGATGTTTCATGTCGTGTTGGTCCGTTCGGGGTGCGCCTTCATTCAACGCCAGTGCCAGGGTGGCTGCAAGTCGTCTGAATGCCATCGTCGGCTACTTTTCCCGTTCACTCTCGTGCGGAGTTCTCGCGCCGGTCGCGGCCTCGTATTGGCGCGATGATCGCCGGTGCCGGAGCGGGATGAGAAATGCGTTACAATCTGATTGTCTGCTGGCGTAACGGTCTTGGCGATGACACCCTTGCTCTCATGAAAATGATTCTCCTCTTGGTTGCATTGGGGTTGGTTATTCTCAATGACGCCACCGCGATTCCGCAGAACTTCGGGAATGGGAACAACGGATTCTTCCGCGCGGTTGGTGTGCCGTTCGAGCAATTCGCCGCTGCTCCCGGAACCTGGCTGGCTGGAGCGGATCTGAAGGGCAAGTGGCGTGCGCCGATCGGCAAGGTGGCGAAGGCGAAGGACATCGAGATTCTCGACTTGGAAATGGATGCAGCAGTGTTTGGAATCCCTGCCGCGCAGGTTTCGGTCGAGCGGGCCGCGGGTGTGGTCCGGCGCTTTGTTGTTCGGTTCGATGAGGGCAGGACGAAGGATGCCCGCAAGCCGGCCAAGGAGGGACTGTTTTCGCAGGTCACCGCGAATCTCACGGCGCTTGCCGGTGAGCCGGCGTCGGTCTCGCCGGGGGGCGAGAAGACGTTTCATTACGAGGCGTCCACGATCACCGCGCGCCGTTCCGGCGGGAAGGAAGTTGTGGTCGAGTTCACCCCCGCACGGTGAAAGCCGCGCTTCGCTCCGCGTGGCTGCGGATCACGCCGCTGCTGTGCGGGCTGGCAGCGTTCGCTCATGGGCAGTTTGCATTGCGTTCTGCCGGTCGTGATTTTCCGGCTCCCGATGCCCTGAAGAGTTCGGCACTGTGGGATTCGCCTGACTTTTTCTCGAGTTGGGGCCCCGGACAGCCGAACGCGATCGAGGAACACCGGGTCTATGCGGGACGATGCCAGGTCTTCGGTCACCCGGCGCAATCGGTCACGGGAATCTTCGAGGGCGGGAAGCCAGGCAGCATCACCATCGTCGTGCTTGATGCCGGGGCGTGGTTTGGTTTCGTGCCGGATGCCGACGCGAAAAAGGTCGCGGCGACCAAAGGCGCGCAGTTTGCCGCGCTCTACAAACAGACGGCGACGGATGTGGAGCGCGGTCTGGCTGCGCTCGCTGGCGCGCCTGGACGGAAAGTGGCATTCATCGACAAGGGAGTTCTGAAGCACGACGTGCTCGTTTTTCACGCTGGCGATCTGTGGGTGCGTCTGACGACCCGGGACAACCATCTCGTGAAGCTGACGGTGACGCGCGCGGAGGTCGATGCCGTGAGCCCGCTCAGTGCGATGCGTCGCACGGTGAAAAAGGATGAGCAGGCCCGCCAGTTCGCAGCTCGCGTGAGCACTGCCGCCAACGGTGACCGGCTGCTCGATGGCGTGCCGATTTTTTTGCAGGGTGACCGCGCCTACTGCGGGGTCGCGACGCTGGCCATGGCCATGCAGCTCCTCGGACTGCGGCTGGACACGGAAGACTATGCCGTCGCCGCGGGCATCAAGTTCGGCAGCACCTACCGATCGAGCATTCGCGAGGTGGCCGAGGCTGCCGCCGACGCGGGAAAACTGCACCTGCCGCGCACGGCGACGTTTGAATTTGAGCGCGCGCGGGCGAGCATCGACGCTGGCTGTCCGGTGATCGTCTTCCGGCGGTGGAGCCAGGAGCGGGACTTTCTGCATCATGCCTTTGCGCAGCGCTTCCAGAAGGATCCGGCGGCCACCTTGCCAAAGCCGGATTTGAATGACCGGAAAGCGTGGCCGACGAAGGACAGTTTCGCCCATTCCTCCCTCATCACCGGCTACAATCTCCAGCGACGCGAGGTCATCTTCACGGAGAGCTGGGGCGAAAGATCGCGCAATCGCCGGATGCGAATCGAAGAGATGGAAGGCACGGTTTACTTCGCCTACCATCCGCGGTTGTGATGCGCCCATTGTTCCTCCTGCTGGCCTGCCTGTTGCCGGCTCTCGCTCGCGCCGAGGATGTGCGTGAATGGACCAGCCGCTCGGGTCAGAAGTTCTCCGCAGGGATTGTCGCCAGCGACGCATTCCGGGCGACGTTTGCGATGCCCGGACGAGGGAAGTTCGTCCTGCCGCTGGCGCAATTGAGCGAGGCGGATGCCGCGTATGTCGGGAAATGGCGCGACGCTCATCCGACCGCGCCACTGGTGGACCCGGAGAAGCTCGCGCCCTGGCCGGCGGAAGCGACTGCGGGCGATGCCGAGGTCCGGCTGAAGTGGGAGGATGAGAGCATTCCTGCGTTTGTCTATGAAGGTGTGCGATTCGTGGTGCAGTCGGACGTGAAGCTCCCCGTGGCAGTGGTGCGGGATCTCAATGCCGTCTTCGAAGCGACGCGGATGGCGGTGATGGCGTTGCCTTTTGGCCTTCACTCCGGCCGGGACAAGAGAAAGTACCAGGTGTTCCTCTATGCCTCGGCCGAAAGCTACGGACATGCGGGAGGCCAGACCGCGAGTGGCGGCTTCTACGACGGCTTCAAAGACCGGATGCTGATCCTCCTGCCGAATCTGGGCGTCCAGATCGACGGCAACAAGAAGGCTTTCGACTACCAGAAGAATCTCTTCGTGGTGAAACACGAGGTGACCCACCAGTTGTTGAGGGCCTGGGGCGACTTGCTGCCGATGTGGTTCAATGAGGGATTCGCCGAGGTGATTGCGGCAGCCCCGTATGGGCGGGGAAATTACACGTTTACCGGCATGGACACGGCCATCGGGAGCTATGTGCAGAAGTGGCGAAGCCCCGGTGAATTGAAGCCCATGTACGTGACGCCTCCGGCGGCGCTGCTCGCGATGTCTCCCGACGACTGGAAGGCGCGAGTGAGCGGGCAGACCGCATACGAACTCTACAATTCCGCCGCGTTGTTCACCTATTTCCTGCTCCGGCATGACGGTGCGGGCGATGGCAGGCCGATCGCCGGGTTCCTGGACGCCCTGCGTCGCGGGGTGCCGCTGAACAGGGCGACTGCCGAACACATCCACCGCGGGCGCAGCGACGAGAAGCTGGCAGCCGACTTCGGGGCTTTCCTGCGTCGGAGTGGATTGAAGTTCGAGTTCGACGGGCCGCTGCCGTCGCACTGATCTGGCGGGTCGCCGGGGGGGCGTGATTGGATCCGAGTCCAAGACGAGGTCCTGGAGAGTCGTGGGAAACGCAGGGAGGGGCGGTATCAGGCCCCTCCTTGATCTCGCGCCACGCGCAAGGAGGGGCGGTATGATACCGCCCTCTGGCAGCGGACGCTCCGCGCCGCTGCCAGCTATGACCGTGGCAACGAAAGAATCCTTGCGCCCCCCTGCAAGCCCCAGGGTTGCACACGCCTCTGGCTCGCTGCGGCGCGGAGCGACCGCAGCGAGAGGGCGCTATCAAAGCGCCCCTCCCTGATCTCGCCGCAGCGCTCGCCTGCACGCGAAATGAATCACGCACGTCCCCCGGCTCCGCTCCAAATTTTGGTGCGTGTCCGCCGCTCAGGACGCTACTCTCCGGGCTTTATGTCTTGGATCTTCGGAGTCCTTCTATTTCTCACGTTCCTTGGCTGGGCGATCCGGGAGGCACACCTCCGCCGACGCGCGGCGGAAGATGCCGCGCGTGCGCGGCGCCATTTTCAGGAGCATGAGACGCTGCGCAACCAGCGGGTGCTGGCGGAGGCGAATCTGCAGATCATCCTGTCTTCGATGGAGGAAGGTGTGCTGGTCGTGGACCGGCGGCGGATGGTGCGGCTGGCCAATCCTTCCGCGCAGAAGATTTTCAATCTCCCGCCGGAATTCGCAAACCGTCCCGTGCTCGAACTTCTGCGGGAGCCAGCCGTGGACGAGATGGTCGCGGCGGCAATCGAGCAGGCAGGGCCGCGCGAAGCCGAATTGGAAATCTCGGCGCGGAAGCCTCCGATGGTGCTGACAGTGCGGGTGACGCCGATGCGGGATGCGTCGGGCGAAAAGGCGGTGCTGGCGATGTTCCGGGACATCAGCCACCTGAAGCGGCTCGAAGATCTCCGCCGGGAATTTGTCGCGAATGTTTCGCACGAGCTGCGCACGCCGCTTTCCGTTTTCAAGGGATACGTCGAACAACTGACCGATATTCCCGACATGGCCCGCAAGGAGCAGGCCGGGGTGTTCGCCGTGCTTCACCGGCACTCAGAGCGGCTGACGGCTCTGGTCGAGGACCTCCTGGTGCTCGCCCGTTTGGAATCGCGGCCCGATGAACTGACCCGCGAATCGATCGATGTCCCAGCGTTTCTCAAGGATCTGTCGCGGGACTTTGAACTCCGCGCGGAGAAGAAGGGCGTCACCTTGCGGGTCGAGGTGAACCCGGGAGTCCCGCCGCTGAAGGCGGACCGGCTGCGGATGGATCAGGTCTTCGCGAACCTGGTGGACAATGCGCTCAAATTTACCCCCGAGGGCGGAGTGATCACGCTCGGAGCCGTGAGTTCCGGTACGGAGACCGAGCTTTGGGTCCGGGATACCGGGCAGGGGATCCTGTCGAGCCATCTGCCGCACATTTTCGAGCGCTTCTACCGCGTGGACAAAAGCCGGAGCAGGGAGATCGGCGGGACCGGTCTCGGTCTCAGCATCGTGAAGCACATCGCGCGGGCGCACGGAGGTTCGGTCGAGGCGGAGAGCATATTCGGCAAGGGAACAACCATCCGGCTCCGCCTGCCGAATCTGTAAGTCGTCGCGGTGGCTTAGCCGCAATGTCTTTGGGATACTCTGAACGCCAGAGCGGCGGACGCGAAACGTAGCGCCGACGAGTCGTCGGCTCGGGCGAAGAGCGAGCGCGGGAGGGGGGCGTCGTGTGAGCGCCTCCGGACCATCCCGCCGCCTTCGCCTATCCCGCCACGCCGACGGGTCGTCGTCGCCACATTGGGCCGCCTCCCCGTTTCTTCGGCATGTCCGTCGCAATTTCCTGCGTCGTCTGGGTGCCAAATATCCGAAAGGCATTGGGCCTAACCGGGAATCTCGCGCAGCAGTTGTAAATTCGTCGGGAACTTCTTCACGAACGAGAGCAGACGCTCGATGGCCTCAAGCGGCTTGTGGCCGGAGAGTCCGCGGCGGATGACGCTGATCTTGTGGAGATCTTCGCTCGAGATGAGGAGTTCATCGCGCCGGGTTCCGCTCTGGAAGATGTCGATGGCGGGATACACGCGCTGGTCGCTGATCTTGCGGTCGAGCACGATCTCGCTGTTGCCGGTGCCTTTGAACTCCTGAAAAATGAGTTCGTCCATCCGGCTGCCGGTTTCGATGAGTGCCGTGGCGAGGATGGTGAGCGAGCCGGCTTCCTCCGTATTGCGCGCGGCGGCGAAAATCTTGCGCGGGATTTCCAGTGCGCGGCTGTCCACGCCGCCGGACATGGTGCGGCCGCCGCCGGCGATGGCGTTGTTGAAGGCACGGCCGAGGCGGGTGATGGAATCGAGGAGGATGAAGACATCGCGCCCGCTCTCCACGAGGCGCTTCGCGCGTTCGATGCAGAGTTGGGCGATGCGCGTGTGGGACTTCACGTCCATGTCGTTCGAACTGGCCCACAACTCCGCCTCCGGGATGTTCCGCTTGAAGTCGGTGACTTCCTCGGGCCGCTCGTCCACGAGCAGGATCATCAGCTTCACCTCGGGATGATTTTTCACCAGGGCCTGCGCAGTGTGGTGGAGCAGGGTGGTCTTGCCCGTGCGCGGCGGCGCGACGATGAGGCCGCGCTGGCCTTTGCCGATGGGTGTCATCAGGTCGATGATGCGCGTGGTGAATCGCTCCGGCACCGTCTCGAGCTTCAGCCGCTCGAGCGGGCTGATGGACGTGAGATCGTCGAATGCCGGCCATGTCCTGGCCTTCTCGGGATCCTCGTCGTTGATGGCGAGGATGCGGTGAATCTGAAGTCCCTTGTGGCTCTTGCGGGCCTCGACCTTCAGCCATTGACCGTCGCGCAGTCCATGGCGTTTCACCGCCTCCGGAGTGACGAAAACGTCGTTGGGATGCGGCTGGAAGAATCGCGCTGGATCACGGAGGAATCCGAACCCTTTGCCCGAGATCTCACAGTATCCCTCGGCGTCCACAATTTCGTCCGACTCGGGTCTGGGCGCGGGCGGAGCCTGGTCGTGAGGTTGTTCCTGCGGCTGCAGCTGGTGCTGCGGCTGGCGCTGTCCGTGGCGATTCCATCGATCACGGTCACGGTCGCGATCACGCTCACGCTCGCGCTCGCGTCCGCGTCCGCGCTGAGGCGGTGGAGCAGACGCCCCGGCGTCGGGCTGGCGTGCTGCGGGAGCTTGGGGGGGCGGGGCAGGTGCAATTGCGGCGGGGGCCTGCTGGGCGGCCATCTTCGCGCCCTGCATTGCCGCCATGATTGCGTCGAGCTGCCCTTTTTCGGCCGGGATCGGAATGCCTGCCGCCCGCAGGAATGCCTCGACTTCGCGTGGTATGTAGAGTGGCCGCGGTCGCGATCCGTCGGCTGGTGCCGGAGTGGGCGCGGACTGAGGAACCGGGGCTGCGGCCTCCACCGGCGCGGGCGCGGCTTCGACCACGGGAGCAGGCTCCTCCACGGGCGCGGGTTCCTCGGCTTCCGCGATCGCCTTCTTGCGCGGCGCGCGTTTTGCAGCGGGTTCCTTGGAATCTGTGGCCGCCGTCGTCTTCCGGGCTGTGCCGGTCGCTGCGGTTTTCTTGCTGGTCGTTTTTTTCTTCGGCTTCTGCTCGTCGAGCAGGTCCGGGTCGGTTCGTTTACTCATGGAATTGAAATGGTCTGTTGCCGGGGTACGGCTCGGGCGTGTCCGGTGAGGATCTGCCCGGTTATGGGAATCGAGAGTGCTCTTTGGAGCGCTTCTCTGCGGATCACCTAGTGGGGCCCGCTGATGTGGGTTGAAATAATGGAAAGATTACGCCGCGGCCGTGAGGAATCCCATGGGTCACTGAAGACTGGCCTGTTCAGTCGGGGAGACCGAAACCGCTGACGCGATCGAACATCTGTAAAGACGCAGATGCCGTGCCGGGCGTCAATCGGAATCTTTGCCGAATTGTTCCCCGACCGTGATCGGCTGCCATGCCGGGCTCTGGGAAAAACCGTTCATTTCCCGCGCAGCCACGCGATGAGGTCGGCGACGTCCTGCGGTTTCAGGACTGTCTCCAGGCCCTCCGGCATCATCGAGCGTCCCGCTGGTTTTTCCTCGGTGATGTCGGCGCGGAGGATTGGGTAATCGCTCCCACCGGGGAGCCGGAGTGTCAGGTTATTGGCGGTCTCGCCTGCGACGAGGCCGATCAACTCGGTGCCGTTTTTCAACTTCACGAGCTGCGCCTGGTATCGCGGCTCGACTGCGGCGTTCGGATCGAAAATCGCGGTGAGCAGCCAATCGGCCGGCTTGTCGGCTACCATTGCGAGGTCCGGTCCGACTTCCTTGCCGTCGTCTTTGAACCGATGGCAGATCGCGCATTGCTGGAGGAAAAAGGTGTGTCCTCTTTGCGCGCCGCCTTTCAATCCCGCGACGGATGCGTAAGTGGCCAGCACTTTTGCGCGGTCGGCGGTGCTCGGTTTCGGAAGCGTCGGCACTGCACTGAGCGATGGCGCGGTGGTGTTGAGCTTTGCGAAGAGAGGGCTCTCCGGTTTGAGAGAGGAGAGAATGGCGAGTCGCATCTGCGCGACATCGCCTTCGCGGTCGGCGAGTTTCTGCAATGCAGCGGTAGCGCGCTCGACGCTCCATTCGCCGAGCGTCAGCGCGAGCTGGCGGCGGACGATGAATTCCGGATCATCCACGCACGCGAGCAGCGCAGAAAGCAGGCTTGGTGTATTTTCAGCCAGCGGTTCGCTGACCCGGAGGGCATGCACGCGGACGGCGGGATGCGAATCACGAAGCGCCGCCTGGACCGTCGCGGCATCGGCGGAATGCAGAGTGCCGAGAGTCGCCAAAGCCTGAAGGCGGACCTTCGGATTCGTGGCGGCGGCGGCGAGTTTGCGCAGGGCCGGGACTGCGTCCGCTGCGTCGCGCTCCACGAGTAATCGCTGTGCCGTATCGCGCTGCCAGCCGTTCGGGCTGTCGAGCGCGACGGCGAGAGCGCTGCTGTCCAGTCTCGCAAGGTCTGGCATGGGACGAAGTTTGGCGCCGGTCGGAAACAGACGATAGATGCGGCCCTTGTCCGCGCCGGCGCGGAGGTCGAGCCGGCTCTGTGTCTCGGGGGCAATCCACTCGGGATGTTCGAGCACGAAGCGATAGATGTCCGCGAGGTAGAGCGCTCCGTCCGGCCCGGTCTTCAGCATCGTCGGGCGAAACCACACATCCACACTGCCGAGGAATTCGCGGTCCCGCTCATCGTCGGCGCGGTGGCTCGTGAAGCTCCCGCCGTCGGGCACCAGCACCTCGCGGTGTACCACATTGTGGACCGGTTCGCTGATGAAGACGCTCGTCGCGAACTCCGCGCCGAATAATTCATCGCGATACGGCGTCGCGCTGTTGCCGCTGGTCACGAAGCCGAGTGACTGCGGCTGGTTGAAGCGAATCGGTGCGGCGTCGCGCGGGTAGGCGGTGAACACGCGCGTGTTGTCGGGATAATTCGCCAGCATCTGCTTCGTCGTCTTCACGGCGAGCCGCGGGTTCCGGCGGATGTAGCGATCTTCGAGCGAGTAGTGCCAGAGCCACGTCGGGTTGTTGTTCCCGAACCAATTGCCCCAGTCGTCGCGGTGGCGACCGAATTGTGTCTGTCCGCTCTCGGGCTCAAATTCGCCGGTATCCGGGCGGAAGCGGAAATCGCGACCGGAGATGCTCACCGGCGTTCCGCGCTCCACGTTCGAGCGGATGCTGCCGCCGCTGTCGCCGTTGGCACCGTAGAGCCAGCCGTCGAGTCCCCAGTCGAAGCCATTGATGCGATGCTGCTGATTGCCTTCGGTGAAGCCGGTGAAGAGGATGGTGCGTTCGTCTGCGCGACCGTCACCATCCTTATCGGCGAGGAAAAGAATATGCGGTGACGCTGCGACGATCACGCCGTCGCGCCACGGGAAGATCCCGGTCGGGTAGGGGATGCCTTCGGCGAAAACGGCGGCCTTGTCGCAGATGCCGTCGCCATTTTCGTCGGTCAGCATTTTGATGACGCCGCCGGGCTTGCCTTTGCCGTCCATGCCGAGCGGATAGTCGCGCATTTCCACAACCCACAGCCGGCAGCGCGCGTCCCACTCGAATGCCACGGGTGATTCGATCAGCGGTTCCGCGGCAACAAGTTCGACGGTGAAGCCGGGCCGCGGACGCATCGCTGCGAGCGATTCCTCGGGCGACATCGGCGGCGGCACATCAAATGCGATGATGTCCTTGAACGATCGGCGCAGCGTGTGTGCCTCCAGCGACATGGTCGCTTCGCTCTGCCAGTTCGCACGCTCGCGGTGGAACCACGCGCCGTTGTCCTGCCCGTTGCGGATGAAAGGCGGGATGCGCAGTGCATCCGCACCCGCACGATCCAACGTGCGGACGATGTGCGGCCAGCCGGCTTTCCATCCCAAATTTGCCTTCACCTTTCCGGCCCACAGGTGGATCGAGCAGCCCGCGTCGTTCGACTGGAAGACATCGTCGAATCCGTCGCCGTTGAGGTCCACGAAGCGCAGGCCATTGTCGCGCCCCTTGTCGTCCACGACCGCGCAGCCTTCGGGCAGCGAGTAGCCCGCAGGTTTCCACTGCTTCTCCTTTTCGCTCCACGCGAAAATGTCGTGGTTCACGAGCAGTTCGCACGCGCCGTCGTTGTCGAAGTCGCGCAGGCGCACGCCGGCATCCATGCCGAGTTTTCCGGTGGTGAAGGCGTCCGGCAGACCGGCGAACGGTTTTTCGCAGGGCTGCCATCGATCGTCATTCCACGTCCATGTGCCGCTTTCGTGCGCATTCACGAGCATCGTCGCCCCGCCGCTCTCGGGGAGGATTCCGAATCTCACGCCCATCTCCACCTGCCCCGCGCTCTTTGCAGGCATCGCGAGCAGAACGGGTGTCGGGGATTCGATCCAATGCCTTTCCTTCGCGCGCCAGACTCGGGTGAGTTGTTTTCCTGCGGTGCCGATCACCACGTCCATGGTGCCGTCGCCGTCCGCGTCGAGCAGGCGTGCGCCATTGTCGCCGCCGTTCTTTGCCCGGATGGAGTGACCACCGAACGCGAATTTTTCGATGCGTTCGAGCGCCTCCGGGAAGGTGAGAAATCTCACCTGCTTTCCGTACTTCTCCTGCGCATAGTCGATGAACGCGACCCACTGCTCCGGTGAACTCCAGCCGTGCGGATGAAAGACCGTCGTCATCACGCCCTGCTTCGCGACGACCCAGTCGAGCGCGGCCTTCCAGTCGGCGAGCGTCTCGGGATTTTTTGCGCCCTGCGCGTTGAATGCCTGCCAGTCGCTCGGCGTGATGCACGGGAATTCCCAGCACAGCTTTCCGACGACGTACGGATACGGGTAGTCCTCGATGAAGCCCGCGTAGTCGCGCAGTGAGACCTTCGTCGGCGGCTTCAGTTCACTCGGAAAATACTTTGCGAATCGCTCGCCGTCCTTTCCGCTTGGACGGACGAAGACGGATGAATCGACCGCAAGCCAGCGGCCTTGTTCGCTCGTGTGGTTGAAGATCTCCGCGAAGAAGCGCGGGCTCGCGGAATTCATCGAGTCGCAGCACGGCATGCGGAAGGCGACGGGCCTGTTGTTCGGGATGCTCGCGAGCAGGTCCACGCCGCCGTGATACGTCCGCTGCGCCTCGTCGAAAGTCGCCTTGCCGAGCAGCGGGCACGGATGCGTGAGCGTGTGGACTTCGAGCGAGAGGCCTTCCCTCAGCCACGCCTGCAACTGCGGATCGTCGGGCGGCACGGTGTTCGTCATGATGCTCACCGGCGCGCGGCCATTGATGCGCTTCAGCCGGTCGAAGATCGGACGCAGGAACGCCTCGTATTTCGCCGTGTCGCGCATGTCGTCGATGGCGAGGATGACCACGGCATCCACACCCTCCTCGCCGATCCACTGCGGTGTGATGAATTTCGGCGACTTCGCCGTGGGCCAGAACGGCGAGTCGTCATCGAGGTAGGTGAGCCGGTTGCCGTCCGCGGCGCATGCGGCGAGGGCGGTGGCAAGCAGGAGGGAAATGGCACGCATGATGTCTGAGGTAAGGCCACCGGCACCCGCGGCGTTAGACCCCTAGATACTGTTTCAATTTCTCGCGCAGTTCGGTGCGTGCGCGGAAAAGCAGGCTCTTCACCGCGGGCACGCTCAGGTCGAGGACTTCGCCGATCTCCTCGTAGCTCACGTCCTGGTAGCGCCGCATGACCACCGCCATGCGCTGCGCCTCGGGGAGTTCATGGATGGCGCGCTCGATCGCATCCTGCATCTCGGCATCGAGCATCGCGGCGTCAGGCGCCTTCATGTTGCCGTCGGCGAATTGCTGTGGGTGCTCGTCATCGTCCGTCGCCGCATCGAGCGAATGCGTCTGGTGCCGCGAGCGGCGGCGGCATTCGTTGAACACGAGATTGCGCAGGATGGTGTAGAGCCAGGTGGTGAATTTCGCGGTCGGCTCCCAGCGAGGGGCGCTTTTCCACACGCGGATGAAGACCTGCTGCGCGAGATCCTCGGCTTCGGCGTGGTCGCCGAGCATGCGCGTGATGGTTCCCACCACCCGCTGCTGGTGCGCCTCCACCAGCTCCCGGAATGCGTCCATGTCCCCGTCCCGGATCAGTCTCATCAGGCGGACATCGCGCTCCGGGTCATCCCCGGAGGAATCTGCCTGCGAACTGGGTTCGTCGTTCATGGTTGCGCGGTCTCTGGCGGGCGGGATTAAAAGTGCGGCCGACGATGGGAAATAACCATTTCAGAGGCAATTTGTTTCACTGTCCGTGAGTCGTGAAACCGTTGGACGGACCCATGAGAACGTGAAAGATGTCACACGCGATGGCCACTATTGCCGATAAACTGATCCCGCTAGAGTTGCGTTCGATCCATGGAAAGGTGACCAATGGCGGGCGAATCAGCGACGAGGAGTGCCTCCAGCTCTACCGCTCGAATGACCTCAATGCGCTCGGGATGATCGCGAACATCATTCGCGAGCGGAAGAACGGGAATGTGGGGACCTACATCCACAATCTCTACGTGAACTATTCGAACCACTGCATCCTGCGCTGCCAGTTCTGCGCGTTCGGTGCGCGGAAGAGCGAGTCGCACGCGTTTGAACTGAGCATCGACGAAATCGCGGATCGCGTCCGCAAGGGCTTGGAAATGGGCATCACCGAGATCCACATGGTCGGCGGCCTGCACCCGACGCTGAAGCCGGAATGGTATCTGGAACTCATCGGCCGTCTTCGCGCAATGGATCCAAAACTCTTCATCAAGGCATTCACCGCGGTCGAAATCCGCCATCTCGCGGATCGGGTGTTCAAGACGACGGTGCGCGCTGTCCTGACGAAGCTGCGGGAAGCCGGGCTGGGCGCGATCACGGGCGGCGGGGCGGAGATTTTCGACCAGTCGATCCGCGACCAGATTTGCAAGGGCAAGGAAACCGCCGAGGAATGGGCGGAGGTGCATCGGACGTGGCACGAGATGGGCATGCGCAGCACGGCGACGATGCTTTTCGGACATATCGAGACGTATGCGCAGCGCGTGGATCATCTGCGCCGGCTGCGGGAGTTGCAGGACGTGACGGGCGGATTCACCGGGTTCATCCCGTTTGCATTTGAAAGCGCAGGTGCGCGTCCGGAACTTCGGCACATCCTGCATGCCACGGCATTCGAGGAGCTGAAGAATCTCGCTTTGAGCCGCATCTACCTGGATAACTTCGACCACATCACCGCCTACTGGGTGAGCCTCGGGCTGCCGATGGCGTCGCTGGCGATGAATTACGGCGTGGACGATCTGCACGGGACGATCATGGAGGAGAAAATATTCCACATGGCCGGCGCGACGACGCCGATCCTGCAGACGGTGAACGCGCTCGAAAAGGCGATCACCGAGGCGGGCCGCACGCCGATGCAGCGGGACACGTGGTATCGCCGGATCGAAAGCACTTGGCAGAAGCCCTCGACGACGATGCGTCCGGATGCGGTGCAGAAGACGGAAGAAGTGTGCGCGTGATCACCGGTGACCCGTGGGGCGCATTGCGCGGCGTGCGCATCGGTTGCGTGAAGTATCTGAACTCGCGCCCACTGATTTGCGAGTACGACGGCCCGGTGGTCTTCGGGCACCCGGCGGTGCTCGCGCGGAAGCTCGCGGCGGGTGAACTCGACGCCGCGCTGGTGCCGGTGTTTCACGCGCTGAGCGAGCCCGGCTACCTGCTGGTGGATGATGTGGCAGTCGGTTGCGATGGCGCGGTCTTCAGTGTGTTCCTGGCGCATCGTGGCGAACTGCGGGATGTGCGCTCGATTGCCCTCGATCCGGCATCGATGAGTTCGGCGAATCTGCTGAAAGTGCTCCTCGCGGAATTCCACGGCATGCATCCCGCGTTCGGCGAGACGGGGGACGCGCAGCTTTTGATCGGCAACCAGGCCATCGACTTCCGCCGCGCGGAGGAAGGGAAGTCGGACTGGAAATTCCTCGACCTCGGCGAGGAATGGAAGCGCTGCACGGGTCTTCCATTTGTCTTCGCCGTGTGGGCCGTGCGCGTCGGGACGGCGGATATCGCCGCGGTAGCCGATGCGTTCCGGCTGCTGAAGGAGAGAGGCGTCGCGCAGATCCCCGAACTCATCCGGCGGGAGAAATTCGCCGATGAGGAAACCCGTCGCCTCTACCTCACTGAATACCTGCGATTTGAGATCGGCCCGCGTGGCAAGTCGGCGCTCGGGCTTTTCCGCGAGCTGCTTCTCCGCCACAAGCTGATCGACGACGCTCGCGCGGCTGTGGAGTTCATTTAGCCCGATTCCGCTTCAATTTTCCCCGCGGGGTTTCCATGCTCGCGGCATGGCTGAAATCGTCTGTTTCGGTGAAGTGATGCTTCGCCTGACCACTCCTCACTTTTCGTCCCTCGCGGATGCGACATCGCTCGATGTGACCTTCGGCGGCGCGGAGGCGAACGTCGCTGTGCAGCTCGCGCAGTTCGGGCGGAGTGCGGCGTTCGTCTCGCGGCTGCCGGAGAATGGGCTCGGCGACCGGTGCGTTGAAGAATTGCGGCGGCGGGGCGTGGACACGGGCGCAGTGCTCCGCGGCGGACCTCGCATTGGGGTCTATTTTCTGGAGCAAGGAGTCGGGCAGCGTCCGGGGAAGGTCACCTACGACCGGCAGCACACGGCCATCAGCGAAATGCAGCCGGGCATGGTGGATTGGGACGCCGTGTTCGACGGCGCGAAATGGTTTCACTGGAGCGGGATCACGCCGGGCCTGGGCGACGGCTGTGCCGCGCTGTGCCGGGAAGCCTGCGAAGTGGCGAAGCACAAGGGGCTCATGGTCAGCTTCGACGTAAATTTCCGCGCGAAGCTGTGGAACCGCGAGGCCGCCGCCGTCGCGCTGCGACCGCTGATGCGCCACGTGGACGTGTGCGTCGCCGGGGAATCCGACGCGCTGGACATCCTCGGCGTGCCGCCGCAGGCCGGCGACGACGAAACGCGGCTGCCACTCGTGGGCGCGGCGCTCGCGGGGATTCATGGTTTCAAGACCGTGGCGATGACCTGCCGCGAGGGCGACAGCGCGACCCGCACGGTGTTCCGGGGAATGATCCACCGGGAGGGCAGGAGCTGCTTTTCGCGACGGCACGAGATCACCGTGGTGGACCGCGTGGGGACGGGTGACAGTTTCACCGGCGCGCTCATTCACGGTATCCTGCGTGGCGATGAGTCGGCGCGGGTGGTCGAATTTGCCACCGCCGCTGCCGCGTGGAAGCACACGATCCCCGGCGATTGGAACCGCGGTTCCGTGCAGGAAATCGAGGCGCTCGCCGGCGGCACGGGCGGCGGGCGGATCGGGCGTTGAGAGAATACCCGAGAAATACCCTTGACCGTATCGGACTGGCCCGCGATGTTCCGCGCCCTTTTCACCCTTACCTTGCTGAATTTATGAGTCGTGTCTGTGATATCACCGGAGCCAAGGCCCTCAAAGGCCACAAAATCCACCGCCGCGGTCTGGCCAAGAAGAAAGGCGGCATCGGCATGCACGTCACGGCGCGGACGAAGCGCTACTTCGAGCCGAACCTGAAGAAGAAGCGCCTGTGGGTTCCTGAACTGAAGAAATTCGTCACCGTGAAGCTGACTGCGCGTGCGTTGAAGACGATGAGCAGGAACGGGACATACGTGACCTTGAAAAAGGCTGGCATCGTCGCCTGAACCTGCATTACTCGGCAGCCCAATCCCACCCAACTCCATGGCATACTCCGTCGTCAGCAAAAAATCCGGCAAGACCTACTTCCTCCACGCGCGCCAGCAGGTGCTCAAGGGCGGCAAGGAAGTGACCCTTTACTTCTTCGGCGGCGAGGCGAAAGCCGGCGCGATTGACGCCCTGCCCGCCGGCATGGAAGTCATGGAAAACGAGCGCACCGGCCTGCCGATGCTCCGCAAGATCAAGTAACGCCGCGCGGAACATATCCTTTTGAAAACTGGCGGCTGGGAGTTTGTCTCCGGGCCGCCAGTTTTTTCTTATTCGCAATCTTATTCTTAATCTCGCGCCGCGGTTTCCGAAGGAGGGACTAAGAATAGGGTTATGAATTTGAATAGAATGGCGGATTGATCCCATTTTCCACTGTTGAACACACCGACAATTCCCATGAGCCAGAAACGCATCCCAGTCACCATCCTCACCGGCTTCCTCGGCGCGGGGAAGACCACGCTCCTCAACTACATCCTCAAGGAAAATCACGGCTACAAGTTCGCCGTCATCATCAATGAGATGGGCAAGATCGGCGTGGATGGCGCGCTCGTGGAGAAGACGGACGACGACATCCTCGAACTCAACAACGGTTGCGTGTGCTGCTCGGTGCGCAAGGATCTCGTCGCAGGCGTGCAAAAGCTGCTCAAGCGGGGCGGCTTCGACTACATCCTCGTCGAGACCACCGGCGCCGCCGACCCGCAGCCGGTCGCGCAGACTTTCCTGAACATCCCGCAGCTCCAGCAGCACGTCATGCTCGACTCCATCATCACCGTCGTGGACGCCGAGCAGATCGAGAAGCAGATGAAGGCGCAGGAGACTGCGCGTGAGCAGATCGCGATGGCGGACTTTGTCCTGCTGAACAAGACGGACCTGGTGGACGAGGCACAGCTTCAGAAAGTCGAGGGCATCGTCCGCGAGCTGAATCCGCATTGCCGCACCGTGCGCACGAACCGGTCGCAGGCGAACCTGAAGGAGCTGCTCGATATGAACGCCTTCGACCTCGACAAGAAGCTCGAGCTGGACCCCGGCTTCCTCGACGAGATGCGCACCCGGCATCACCACGACATCAACAGCTTCTCCTTCACCTTCGAGAAGCCGATGGTCATCGAGAAGCTCGAGTTCTTCATCCAGGAGATGTCGGAGAAGGAGCAGATCTATCGCAGCAAGGGCTTCCTCAGCATCGCCGGCAATCCGCGCCGCGCGATTTTCCACGGTGTGAACAACCGCTTCACGCTGCTTTGGGACCGGCTCTGGAACAAGGACGAGAAGCGGCAGAGCCAGCTCGTCTTCATCGGGAAAAATCTCGACGAAGCAAAGATCCGCAAGTCACTCGAAGGCTGCATCGCGTAACGGAGCTTTGCGCCACATGAAAAGACTGGCAGGTTTCGACACCATGAAAGCGCGCTCCGTGAATGACCCCGTAATTGCGGCCTTTCGCCAGCATGTGGATCTCTCGCTCCTGCGGGAAAATCTGAAGCTCACGCCGGCGCAGCGGCTGGCAAAGCTCCAGAGCGCGGTCGCGTTCACCGGGGAACTCCGCCGTGCGGGCCGCCGGATGCGCGACGCCGAGGGGTCCGGATAGCGATCATGAAAACTCAGTTCGACAAGCTGCTGCCGGCCCTGGTGCAGGCGGGTGTTGAATTCGTTCTCATCGGCGGGGTGGCGGGGATCATCCATGGCGCGGCGCGCGTCACTTACGACGTGGACATCGTCTATGCCCGTTCCGGCGCAAACCTCGCCCGGCTCGCTGCGGCACTGGCACCGTTGAATCCATACCTGCGGGGCGCCCCGGCAGGACTGCCGTTCCGCTGGGATGCCGCGACGTTGCGGAACGGACTGAATTTCACGCTCACCACCGCCGCCGGGGACATCGATCTGCTCGGCGAAGTCGTCGGGGGCGGCGACTACGAACGCCTGCTGCCTCATTCCTGCGAGGTCGAAGCGTTCGATGTCAGTTTCCGCTGCGTGTCGCTTGCAAAATTGATCGAACTCAAGCGCGCCGCAGGGCGGCCAAAGGACTTTGAGGCCATCGCCGAACTCGAAAGTCTCCTCGACGAACAGAGCCTGTGATTGGAAACCTGCACTCTCCCGCCATGTCTAAACTCACGCTTCTCATCTCAATCATCATCACGCTCGCCGCATTGCCCGTGCGCGCGGACGAACCGAAGCCCGACTCCCCAAAGCCCGAGGAGAAAAAGGGCGCGCCTCCCGAGAAGAAGGACGACAAGCCGAAGGAGCAGAAGCCGAAGGAGAGCAGGGGCGCGGTGACGATCGCCGGCAAGGAAGTCCAGTATCTCGCGAAGACCGGCACGCTGCCTTTGCTGAAAGAGGACGGCGCGACGCGCGCGGACGTGTTCTTCGTCTATTACGCCGTGACCGGCGCGGAAGGGAAACCGCTGGCCGCGACCGACGCCGCGCGACCGGTCATTTTCTGCTTCAATGGCGGTCCCGGCAGCAGCGCGGTGTGGCTGCACTTCGGCGGGCTCGGTCCGAAGAAGATCGCACTCTCTCCCGAAGGACGTTCCCCCGAGGTGCTGAGCAAAATCGCGGATAATCCGCAGAGCATCCTCGACGTGGCGGACCTCGTCTTCATCGATCCCGTCGGCACCGGTGCGAGCCGCCCGGCGAAAGGCGAGAAGGGCGAGCAGTTCTGGGGCGTGGACGAGGACGTGGAGGCATGCGGTGAATTCATCCGCCTCTTCGCCACGCGCGAGCAGCGCTGGATGTCGCCGAAATATCTTTGCGGTGAAAGCTACGGCGGCATCCGTGCCGCGGGCCTGGCGAACTATCTCCAGGAAAAGCACGGCATGTATCTGCACGGCGTCATCATCGTCAGCGGCCTGCTGAACTTCCAGACGCTCGCCCCGGACACCGCGAACGATCTGCCTTTCCTCTGCTTCCTCCCGACACTCACCGCCACCGCCGCCTTCCACGGCAAGCTCGCCCCCGATCTCGCCGCGAACCCCGACAAGACGCTCGCCGAAGTCCGCACCTTTGCCTTCGGCGAATACGCGACCGCCTTGCTAAAAGGCCACACGCTCCCCGCGGATGAGCGCCGCCGCATCGCCGGGAAGATCGCGCGTTTCACCAGCCTGCCGCTCCAGCTCGTCGAGGATAACGACCTCCGCATTTCCCCGGGCACGTTCCGCAAGGCGCTGCTGAAGAAGGAAGGAAAAATCATCGGCCGCTTCGATGGCCGGGTGACCGCCGAGGATGGCGACCGGAGCGATCCGAATCCCGAGTTCGACCCGAGTTTCACTTTTATCGTCGGCCCCTTCAGCGCCGCTGCGAATGCCTACACCCGCAACGTCCTCGGCTACGAAACCGATCAGCCCTATCGCGTGCTCGCCAGCCTGTCGTGGAACTTCACCCGCTTCAGCAACCGCTACGCCAGCATGGAGCCGCGCCTGGCCAGTGCGATGAAGCAAAACCCGAACCTCCGCGTGCTCGTCTGCCAGGGCTTGCGCGACGTCGCCGTTCCGCCAGATGCGATGCTCTACTCGCTCAACCATCTCGCGATTCCCGACAGCCTGCGCAAGAACATCACCATCGACACCTACGACAGCGGCCACATGATGTATCTGCTCGACAAGGACGCGGCGAAGCTCCGCGAGGACATCGTCCGCTGGCTGAAGTAGTGCGTGGTCATTTCTGGTCCGGCGCGATTGCGTTCGCCATCCCGTGCGCGTGAAAGTGTGGTCCCTCATCGGCAAGACCAGCGTCGTTGCATCCGGTCTGACGGTTCTCACCGCGGTCACATTGTTGTCTCTCGCAGCGGAGTACACCAGCCTGGGTGATCGCCTTTCGCATTTCACTTTCTACTGGGCGCTGCTGGCCTTGAGTCTCGTCGTCTTGGCTTCTCTCGGAAAACGGTGGATCCTTTGCGCGGTCGGTGGGCTTCTATTCGCGGTTCATGCTGTTCCCGTTTTGAGATTGTGGCTGCCTGATTCCGATGTTCCGTCGCCATCCGTAAACGCCGTCGAGATCACCGTGGTGAGCGCCAATCTTTACGTTAACAATGCAAGGCAGCCGGAGGCGGTAGCCAAACTGATGGAACTGTCGCCGGATTTGCTAGTGCTCATGGAAGTGGGGGATCGGTGGCAGCCAGCCTTAAGGCCGATTCTTGCAAGATTCGCTTACACAGTGGGGACGGACGGCGACTTCTGGCTGCTCAGCCGTTACCATCTCCGACTGGCCGCCCGCACCGAGATCGGGGGAGGCGGGTTGAGCCCCCTGCTGGAGGCGACACTTGTTGCTGGGGATTCCGCAATTCGGGTGGTGGCGATCCATGCACCCACGCCACGGGGTGCTGCCCGCCTCGCGCAACAACGCAGACAGGCCACCGACTATGCGCGGGCCTTGAATCGCGACGGAGCCGCGAGGTGCCGGATGTTGATCGGCGATTTCAACACAACACCCTTCTCCAAGGAGTTCCGGCATATCTTGAAAACAACCGGATTGCGAGACTCGTCCAGGGGCTGTGGCTACCACCCCACGTGGGGACCGCGGCTGCCGAAGGAACCGCTCCTGCCGTGGCTCGGCGTGCCTATCGACCGCGCGCTCGTCTCGGATCAAGTCCTGGTGAAGGAACGGCGAGTCGGCACCATGCCGGGATCAGACCACCGATATCAAGAGACGAGGCTTCGATTTTGAGACCGCCTTCCCGCGTTTTTCGGCGCGGCGGTATCACCGCAGAATCGTGCGGCACTTCGCTCCCCGCGGACAATATCAACGCTTCGCGCTGCCCGTTGCGGTCGGCATGTGTTTTCATGCCTGCGATGAACAGACGCCTCCTCCGCTTCGTCCGCCTTTTCGTCATGGCGGCAGGAATGGCTGCGTTCGGCGTGGAGGCGGGCGTGGCGCAAACGCTCACCACCGCGCGTGAGATCGCGGCGCACATCACCCCGAAGGACGCGCAACCGGCGCAGGTTTCGCTCGATGCCACGGTCACTTTTCAGGATCCGGAGCTCACGATCTTTCTGAGCGACGAGACCGGCGTGACATTCATCCGTGGGACAAGGAACAACCCCAGGGTGAACCGCGGTGAGCGGCTGCACATCGGGGGCGAGACGCACGACGGGCTCATCATCGGCGGCATCAAGCCCTCGCGAATCGAGCGGCTGGGTGAAGGGAAAAGCGTCACTGCGCGGGAGGTTTCACCGGAGGATCTCGCCTCGGGCAGGTTCCACTATCACTGGGTGAACATCACCGGGGTGGGCCGGGCGGTTCGCAGTGAGGGCGAGAATACCTCGACGATCGTGGTGAATGTCGCGGGCAGGAACATTGAGCTGCGCGTGGATGAGTCGATCCCGGATGCGGCCTCGTTGGTGGATGCTGAGCTTCGCGTGCAGGGCTTGGCAGCGGGGGACATCAATGATCGCCGCCAGCTTGTCATGCCGTATCTCCGTGTCGGCGGGAGCGCGGATATCGCGATACTGAAGGCGGCGCCGGCGGATCCGTTTGGCGCGCCGGTTGTGCCGGTTGCTGGATTGGGGACTGCGGGCGACGGTGGGCATCGCGTGAAGATCCGCGGGGTCGCCCTTGCGGGGCCGATGGCGGGCGGGCTGTTTCTCCGCGATGCGGGGCGGAGCGTCTTCGTGCGGACGGAGGCGACGGAGGTGAATGCGGGCGACGCGGTCGAGGCGCTTGGATTCACGGAGATGGGCAGCTTCAGCACGCAGCTATCGGATGCGATTTGTCGCGTGGTCGGCGCGCGGGAACCTCCCGTGCCGCTCAATGTCACTGAGAAGGAACTTACGAACGGCACGGATGCCGAACTCATCACCGTGGAGGCGCGCGTGCTTCAGCGCATCGACCGGGATTCGCACGCGGAACTGCTGGCGCAGGCGGGTGCGGTGAATCTCACCGTCATCGTGCCAAATCGCGTCCCGGCGGAGGCACAGGCGGAGTCTGTGGTGCGGATCACCGGACTTTGCCGCGTCGCCGGCATGCGTTCGGGTGGATATCGCGCAAGGCCCACGGCGTACACTGTATGGCTCCGCACAGCGGATGATCTCGTGCTCCTGCGGCGGACTCCGTGGTGGAACTCGCAGCGCCTTGCGGTCGGCCTTGCCAGCGTGGCCGCGCTCGCATCCGCGGCGTTCATCTGGGTCGTGCTGCTTCGCCGGCAGGTGGGCCGGCAGCTCGCCGTGATCGAGGCCAAGGCCCAGCGCGAAGCCATCACCGAGGAGCGGCAGCGGATCGCGCGCGAGTTCCACGATACGCTCGAGCAGGAACTCGCCGGACTCTCGCTGCGACTCGATGCCACCACGGCACGCGTCACCGATGAGAAAGCCCGCGCCTTGCTCGAACAGCAGCGCAGGTTGCTCATGCGCCTGCAGACGGAGGCCCGTGATTTTGTCTGGGATCTGCGCGATCCTTCCCGTCAAGGGGCGGAACTGGATGTCGCACTGCGGTCCCTCATCGAGCATCTTCAGGTGAACACGATCACCGCTCTCCATTTTCAAAAGGAGGGCGCTCCGCCGATGGTCCCGCCGCTCGTGCAGCATCACCTGCTGCGCATTGCGCGGGAGGCGGTGAACAATGCAGTGAAATACGCGCAGGCGTCGCGCATCGATGTCACTCTGCGCAGTGCTCCGGGCGCTGTGCATCTCGCCATCAGCGATGACGGCAAGGGTTTCGTGCTCGAAGAGGCGGCCCGGCTCGAAGGCCATTTCGGCATCCGAGGAATGCGGGAGCGGGCGAGAAAGCTCGGTGCCAAATTCGAGGTTCGCAGCGAATGCGGGAAGGGGACGCGGATTGATTTGACGCTCGCCTTGCCGGTCGCGGCAGTGTGAATGCGACCATGCCCCAGGCCACGTCCCGCCCGATTCGCGTGCTGCTGGTCGATGATCATTTCGTCGTGCGGAGCGGGTTGGCTGCTTCGCTTGGGCTGGAGGACGACATTCAGATCGTCGCCGAGGCGGTGGATGGGGATGAAGCGCTCGCCGGATTCGCGAAGCAGTTGCCGGACGTGGTGATCATGGACCTGCAACTCGGTGCAGGGAGCGGGCTTGATGTGACGGCGCGCTTGTGCAAGTCGCATCCCGGAGCGCGGGTGCTTATCTTCTCCTCGTTCGCGCGGGACGAGGACGTGTATCGCGCCATCCGCGCCGGGGCGTTGGGCTATCTGCCAAAGGCGGCGCCCCGCGAGGACCTGCTGCTCGCGGTCCGCATGGTCGCGCAGGGGAAAAGGTTCCTGCCGCCCGACATCGCGCAGCGGCTGGTGGCGCGGCTGGATCGCCCGGAGCCGAGTGCGCGGGAACTTGAGGTGCTCGCCTTGATCGCAAAGGGAAAAGCCAACAAGGAAATAGCGGCGATGCTGGGCGTCTCCGGCGAGACGGTGAAGACGCATGTGAGCAACGTGATGCAGAAGCTCGCCGCCCAGGATCGCGCGCACGCGGTGACGGAGGCGATCCGCCTCGGCTGGATCGAGGTCTGAGCGCTGTGCGCCCGGCTGATACGATTTCTTCAGACTGAATGCCAGAATGCAGGCGGCGGCGGTGGGTTCGCGTAGCGTAGCTTTCCTGAGCTGCGCAACACGAGGCTGGACGTGCGGAACCACCCGCGCAGATCTGGAGAGCTACGCTGCTTTCCAGTCTCGCGCCGTCATCTGGCAACACGACTGGACAAATCGTATCAATCGAGGCTCTTGCAAAACCTACACGGTCACCGACGCGCGGCGTCAACGCTCAGAGGAGCGAAGGCATCTCGCCCGCTTGCTGCTGAGGTTTTGCAAGAGCCTCAATCTTCAGCGCAATCCGATGCCGCGGAGAATTGGGAGAGAGCCTGAGGAATCGCGCGGCCCATCCGTATGCCCCGTAGAACCGCCTTGCCCCACGGCCCAGCCCGAGTTCATCGCCCTGTTGGAAAAGGCGCGGGGACTGAAGCGGTGATTGCGTAATGCGGCGCAAGCGCACGGACGCCGCGACATTGTTGGCGCTCGCGCTGTCGCCTGAAAACTTCAGAGCCGCGGGGACGGCGAAGTCCTCGCGGCTCTTGTTTTGGAATCAATCTGCGGACCGGCTCCGCTGGTCTGCAGCGCAGATCAGCGGCGGAAAATGAACCGGAGCGTATTCACCAGGGGCGGTGCAAAACGGACCGGGGGGCGGTAGCATCCCGGCAACGGCGGCGGGACGCGCCGGAATCCTGGCCCGATGCCTAAGGGCCCCCTTGGCGGATAGGGAGCCGGGCCGCGGCGGAAGCGGAGGTCACCCGGGCCGTCGAAGATGAAGCCCGGACGGATCGGCTGCGCGAATCCCGGACCGGGACCAGGGCCGCGGGAACCCGGCCCCTGTGCCCGCGCGGTGACCGCGCCGGCTGCGAGCGTGAGTGCAATGGTGGTGACTGCGAGGAGCGTTTTCATAGGCATTGAGTTCGACGCGACGCCGGTCCGCGTATTCACGATTTTCGTGCCCGAGATTCTCGCGCCGGGAGAGGGGGCGCGCTTCGTCGTCCCACGATTTCCCACTGGAGGGGTCGTGACTTGCTGCTAACCTCCTGTTCATCCCGACCATGCGAATCTCCACCCTCTGCCTTGGAACGTTTTCATCTCGCCGTGCCACGATTCCCTTTTTTGCTCTGGCGCTTGGTGCTTCCGGTGTCGCGCTCGCGCAGGAGATCACGAAGGAGCAGACCGAGTTCTTCGAGTCAAAGATCCGGCCCGTCCTCGCGGACACCTGCTATCGCTGCCACAGCGCCGATGCGGGGAAAAGCAAGGGCGGCCTCACGCTCGATTCGCGCGATGCGATGCTCAAGGGTGGCGACACGGGCGCTGCTGTCGCGCCGGGTGATCCCGCGAAGTCGCTGCTCATCAAGGCCATCAACTATGGCGACCCCGACTTGCAGATGCCGCCTTCGAGCACCGGCGGCAAGCTCAGCGATGCACAGATCGCGGACATGACCGCGTGGGTGAAAATGGGCGCGCCGATGCCGGCGGGCGCCACCTCGGTGAAGACCAAGCTCAGCGGCATGACGGACAAGGCGCGACACCATTGGTCGTATCAGCCGGTGAAGATCCCGAAGGTGCCGATCAACAAGAACCAGCAGTGGTGCCGCACGCCGGTGGACTGTTTCATCCTGCAGAAAGTCGAAGGTGCAAAGATGCTGCCATCGCCGGATGCGGACAAGGAGACGCTCCTGCGCCGTGGGTATTACGACCTCATCGGCCTGCCGCCATCGCCACAGGAGATAGAGGCCTTCCTCGCCGACAAATCGCCCGAGGCATGGGCGCGTGTCGTCGATCGTCTTCTCGCCTCGCCGCACTACGGCGAGCGCTGGGGCCGCCACTGGCTCGACACCGCGCGCTACAGCGACACCGCGGGCGAGAATGTGAACGGGATGGATTATCGTTACGCGTATGCGTGGACGTATCGCGACTGGGTCATCAATGCGCTGAATGCTGACATGCCGTACGACAAGTTCGTGACGTATCAGCTCGCGGCGGACCTGCTGCCGAAGGAGCAGCAGGGACGCAACGGCGAGCATCTCGCGGCACTCGGATTCATCACCGTCGGTGAGCGTTTCGGAAATCCGAACGACCTTATCAACGAGCGCATCGACACCGTGAGCAAGGGGATGCTGGCGATGACTGTCTCATGCGCGCGCTGCCACGATCACATGTTCGATCCGATCTCCCAGAAGGATTACTACGCGCTGCACGGCGTCTTCTCGAGCATCTCTGAGCCGAGCCTCAAGCCGCTCATCGGCGCGCTCCCGCCCGCGGACGATCTCGCGGATTTCGTGAAGGAGGAGGCGAAGGTAAAGAAGGAAATCGCTGACGCGTACTACGAATCCATCGGGCATTTCAACCAGACCTTCCGGCTGAAGTCGCCGCTCTATCTCGAACTCGTCACGCTATCCCGCGACCCGATCAGCATCTCGGAGAAAATCTCGCCTTCCACGAAGTTCCGCACCGAGAACAAGCTCGACGAAGAGATTGCGCGTCGCGTCGAGGCGCGCACGAAGAAGAAGGACGACGCGGTCTTCGGTCCGCTCGCTCATTTGACCTCGCTGAAGGCCGATGAGTTTGCCGCGAAGTCGCCCGGCATCATCGCGCAGGTGCAGACCGGCCTGCTGCCCGGCTCCACGAATAAGCCGATCAACCGTCTGGTCGCGCTTGCATTCCGCGGCGCGAAGCCGGGATCGATCCGGTCCATCAAGGATGTCTGGCAGATCTATGACAACGCCTTTGCCATGGTCGCCGGGAAATCCGCGGTATGGCTCGACGAGATGGCCGTGAATTCCAGCGACAACGTTCGCGGCGTGGATGCGGCGATGGCCGAGTTGCTCCAGATTCCCTTCGAGGTGAAGCCCGGCGGATCGCTTTCCATCGCGGATTTCCGTCAGCTCATCGACCGCCTTCCCAATAATCGCAAACGCGATGGACAGGGCGCGCTCGCGCGGTTGAACGAACTCGAACTAACGCATCCCGGCGCGCCCGGCCACGCGATGATCGTGGCGGATAAGGACAAGCCGATCGATTCGCCCGTTTTCATCCGCGGCCAGGCAAACACGCGCGGCGAGATCGTCCCGCGCCGCTTCCTCGACGTGCTCTCACCGGATGGAAAGGGTGTCCCTTTCACGCAGGGCAGCGGGCGTCTCGAACTCGCAAAATGCATCGCTGACAAGACCAACCCGCGCACCGCGCGCGTGATGGTGAACCGCGTGTGGATGCATCACTTCGGTGAGGGACTCGTCAGCACTCCCGACGATCTCGGCATAATGGCCGAGGCGCCCTCGCATCCCGAACTGTTCGACTACCTCGCGAACTATTTTGCCGAGAGCGGCTGGAGCCTGAAAAAATTGCACCGCCTCATCATGCTCTCGCGCACCTACCAGCAGAGCAGCCACATCCTCGAAGGCTCCGACTACGCGGACCGGGATCCCTACAACCGCCTGCTCTGGCGTGCGAATGTCCGTCGGCTCGACTTTGAGTCCGTGCGCGATTCGCTGCTCGTGATGAGCGGCCAGCTCGAACGCTCCATCGGCGGCAAGCCCGTGAACGTCACCGAGGAGCCGTACAGCTTCCGCCGCTCCGTCTATGGCTATGTGGATCGCGGCAACCTGCCGGAGTTGCTCGCTCATTTCGATTTCTCAAAGCCCGAGATGGTGAACTCCAAGCGCACCACGACCATCGTGCCGCAGCAGGCGCTCTTCCTGATGAACAGCCCGTTCACTGTGGCCGTCGTGCGGCGCATCGTGAACCGCCCCGAGTTCACCAGCGAGGTGAACAATGCCAATGCCCAGATCGTCATGGCGCTCAACCGTTCCATCTCGAAAAAGGATCTGACACGGGAGGAACTGGCGGTGGGTGTCAGGATCCTGGCGCTCCACCGGATCGTCTTCCAGAGGAGGCCAACGCCGAAGGAACTGAAGATGGGCCTCGATTTCCTGCAGGTCGAATCGCAGGACACGGCGGCGAACACCTACGTGGCAAAGAACATCAACAAGGGCGGACGCGACCGCATGGATGCACGCGCGGAGATCAAGAACGACGGCTTCCGCGTCTCGCGCCGTGCGCTCAATCAGTGGGAGACCTACGCGCAGGCGCTCCTCTTTTCCAACGAGGCGGCCTACATGAACTGAACCGTTCGCAATGCCATGAACCTCCGAGCCCCGGCGCTTTTTGTGATGATGCTTCTGGCGTCAGGCACCGGAGCGACTGCGGCGGAGGCATTGCACCGGTCGTTTACGCCTGTCCGCAAGCCCGCGGTCCCGGTCGTGAAAAATGCCGCGTGGCTGAAGGACGGGACGGATGTCTTTGTCCTCGCGAAATTGGAAGCGGCGGGCATCGCGCCGAATCCCGATGCGGACCGCGCCACTTTGCTGCGGCGCGCGACGTTCGACCTCACGGGGCTGCCGCCGACACCGGAGGAGCTTGCTGCGTTTGTTCGCGATCCTGCTCCGGACGATGCCGCGTTCGCAAAGGTCGTGGATCGTCTGCTCGCGTCGCCGCGCTTCGGCGAGCGCTGGGCGCGGCACTGGCTCGACATTGTCCGCTACGCCGACTCGGTCGGGCGCACATGGAATTCACCATTTCTCTACGCGTGGCGGTATCGCGACTGGGTGATCGATTCGCTGAACGAGGACAAGCCCTTCAGCGTCTTCGCGAGCGAGCAGATCGCCGGGGATCTGCTCCCTGCGCGCACGGTCGCGGAAAAGCGCTCGCGGCTCACGGCCACCGGATTGCTCGCGCTCGGCGCGCTGCCTTTGCAGGAAAGCGGGAGCGCGCAGTTCGCGCTCGATCGCGTGGACGATCAGATCGATGTGACATCGCGAGCGTTCCTCGGCCTCACGGTCGCCTGCGCGCGTTGCCACGACCACAAGACCGACCCCATCACGCAGCGCGACTACTACGCGCTCGCCGGGATTTTCTTCAGCACCGACACGCTCTCCGGCGGGCAGCGCGGCGCGTATGTCGATCCCGAACTGCACCACCGGCTCCCGGTGGAAAATGCGGCGGCTTCCACTCCCGCTCCCGGCGCGCGCGGACCGCGCACCTTCACCGCGGCCGGAGCCGCGATGGACACTATGATGGTGCAGTCGAGCGACTCCATCTCCCGGGGCGCGATGGATGCGAAAGGTCACTACCGCACTGACCCGAATCTCGCGATGGGCGTGACTGAGGGCGAAGTCGGGAATTGCGCCATCCGCATCAAGGGCGAGGCGAATCAGGAGGGCGAGGTGCCGCCGCGCGGCGACGTGCGCATCCCCGGCCTGCCCGCGCTGCCGAAGATTGGGGAAAAGGAGAGCGGGCGGCTCGCACTCGCGCAGTGGATCGGTTCGCCCGCGAATCCGCTCACCGCGCGCGTCGCCGTGAACCGCGCGTGGGCGCACCTCTTCGGACGCGGCATCGTGCGGACCGTGGACGACTTCGGCTACACGGGCGAGGCCCCGTCGAATCCCGCGCTCCTCGATCACCTCGCGGCGCGCTTCATGGAATCCGCCCCCGGCGGCATGAACTGGTCGGTGAAGAAGCTCATCCGGGCCATCATGCTCAGCCACGCGTACCGGCAGGGCAGCGGCACCGACACCGGGCGCGCGCAACGGGACGGCGCAAACGATCTTTTCTCCCGCATGAATCCCAAGCGCATCGAGTTCGAGGCCATCCGCGACGCGATGCTGTTTGTCGCCGGGCGGCTTGATTTCGCGCGGCCCGACGGCATCCAAGTCATCGGCAACGGCGGCAAGGGCAATACCGCGCGCACCCGCGCCGCACTCGATATCTACGCGCCCTGTCGCACCGTCTATCTGCCCGTGCTGCGCGACCTGCTGCCGGAAGCCTACAGGACCTTCGACTTCCCCGAGCCCACGCAGATCATCGGACGCCGCGAAGTCACCACCGTCCCGTCGCAGGCGCTTTTTTTCCTCAACAGCGAATTCGCCATCGAGACTGCGCGGGACACCGCGCGACGCATCCTCGACGACCCTTCGCTGCGCGACGACGAAGCGCGCATCCGCCGCCTCTACACGGTGCTCCTCGGTCGTGGACCCGAGCGCGAGGAAAGCGCCGCCACTTCCGCCTTTCTCGCCGGGGAAAAAGGCGCGCCATCCGCAGGCTGGAGCGCGCTCGTGCAGTCGCTCATGGCGGGAACTGAGTTTCGCTACGTCTGGTAGATCGCCCCACGCCCATGAACACCTGCTCTCACCGTCACCTCGTCTCGAATCGCCGCGACTTCCTGCGCATGACCAGCGCCGGCTTCGGCATGGTCGCATTCGCCGCGCTCCAGGCCGCGGAGAAAAAGTCCTACGTCAGCCCGCTCGCGCCGAAGAAGCCGCATCACCCCGCGCGGGCGAAGCGCGTCATCTTCATGTTCATGAACGGCGGGCCGAGTCACCTCGAGACGTTCGACTGGAAGCCTGTGCTGAAGAAAACCGGCACGGGCGGACATCACAAGCTCCTCGGCCCCGTGCTCGGCTTCCAGCCTGCGGGAAAAAGCGGGCTCATGATCTCCGACGCATTCCCAAACCTCGCCCGCTGCGCCGACGACCTGTGCCTGCTCAACGGCATGACGACGAACAACCCCGGACATCAGCAGGCCGTCGTAGCGCTGCACACCGGGAAGGAGACCTTCGTCCGCCCCTCGATGGGCGCATGGGTCGTCTATGGCCTCGGCACGGAGAGTTCCGACCTGCCCGGCTTCATCACCATCGATCCCATCGCCGACCTCGGCGGTGCGGGAAACTACGGCTCGGCATTTCTCCCCGCGACATTTCAGGGCACGCGCATCGGCTCCACCGGCGGTGGCATCCCGAACCTTCAGCCGCATGCCGGCGACGCCGGGCAGCGCAGGCAGATCGATTTCATCCAGCAGCTCAACCGCCGCACCCTCGCGCGCCGCGACCCGGCGAACCCCGAACTCGAAGGCGCCATCGAGTCGCTCGAACTCGCCTACAAGATGCAGACCTCCGTCCCCGGCGTGCTCGACCTCGGCGGCGAGCCCGCGCACATCCGCGCGCTCTACGGCACGGACGACAGCGTCACCGCGCGCTTCGGCACGCAGTGCCTCATGGCGCGGCGGCTCGCGGAGAAAGGCGTGCGTTTCATCCAGCTCACCAGCACCGGCTGGGATCACCACAACAACCTCCGCCAGGGCATCACCGACCGCGCCGCCGCCATCGACAAACCCATCGCCGGCCTCATCGCCGACCTCAAGCAGCGCGACATGCTGAAGGACACGCTCATCGTGTGGGGCGGCGAATTCGGACGCGGCGCGCACGACGACAAGGGCGACGGGAACGGGCGCGGCCACAACGCGAAAGGCTTCAGCATGTGGATGGCCGGCGGCGGCGTGAAGGGTGGCTTCCGATACGGCGCGACCGACGAACTCGGCCAGGCCGCCGCCGAGGGCATCATGCATACGCACGATCTCCACGCGACGACCCTCCATCTCCTCGGTCTCGATCACGAATCCCTCACCTACAACTACGCCGGCCGCGACTTCCGGCTGACGGATGTGCAGGGGAAGGTGGCGAAGGCGATCCTCGCGTAGCGTAGTTCTCCAGAACTGCGCAGGATGGCGGGGCGAGGATGCAGAGCAATTGTGGTTTGGCGCAGCTCTGGAAGTTACGCTACGCCAGCAGCGGGCGGATGACTTCGCCATGCACGTCAGTGAGCCGGCGGTCGATGCCGTTGTGGCGATAGGTGAGCTTCGTGTGATCGATGCCGAGCAGGTGCAGGATCGTGGCGTGAATGTCGTACACCTGCGTCGGGTGTTTGCGGTCGAGCGGCTTGTAGCCCCACTGGTCGCTCGCGCCCACGGTGATGCCACCCTTGACGCCGCCGCCGCAGAGCCAGTTCGTGAAGACGAACGGATTGTGATCGCGCCCTTTGCCGCCCTGGCTTGAAGGCATCCGGCCGAATTCGGTCGTCCACAGGATGATCGTGTCGTCGAGCATGCCACGCTGCCTGAGATCCTGGATGAATGCAGCGGCACCGCGCGCCATGCCGAGCGCGAGCGGGCCGTGGTCGCGGCGGATGTCCTCGTGCGAATCCCAGTTGCGGCGCGGGAAGCCGTTGTCGTTGCCGCTCCACACCTGCACGAATCGCACGCCGCGTTCGAGCAGGCGGCCGGCGGCGAGGCATTTTTGCGCAAAGTAAAATGACTCCTCGTCCGCGTTGATCTCCTTCGGCCAGGCCTGCGGGCCGCGGTCAAGGCCGTAGAGTTTCTGCACGTGCGCGGGCTCGGCTTTGAGATCGAGCGCCTCGGGCGCGGAGAGCTGCATTTTTGCAGCGAGTTCGTAGCTGCGGATGCGTCCTTCGAGCCGCTGGTCGCCATCACGCGATGCCGCATGGCCGCGGTTCAGTTCGGCCATGAGTTGCTGGGCCGCGGCCTCGGACTTGGGCGTGATGAAATCGCCCGTCTTGTGCGGGTAGAGATCGGCGATGGGTGTTTCGGCGCCGGGATAGATGATCGTGCCGCTGTGCTGCGCGGGGAGGAATGCGGAGTCCCAGTTCTTCACGCCGTTGCTCCCGAAGCCGCGATGATCCGGCAGCACGACGAAGGTCGGCAGATTGTCATTCATCGAGCCGAGCCCGTAGCCCACCCAGCAGCCGGCGCCGGGGAAACCGGGGAGTTGGAAGCCCGTGGCCTGCAGCAGTGTCGCCGCCGAGTGGACGCCGGATCTCCCGACGAGGTTGTGGATGAATGCGAGATCATCCGCGACCACACCGAGCGGTGCGACCGGCTCGCCCAGCATCTTTCCACACTGGCCATGCGGCGTGAAATCCCACACTGGCTTCAGCCACGGGCCGAGGCCGTTTTGAAATGTCTCGACGGGTTCGCCGAAGTCGCTCGGCTGTCCGTCGCGCTTCACGAGTTCCGGCTTGTAGTCGAACAGATCCAAATGGCTCGCCGCTCCGGCCATGAAGAATTGCACCACGCGTTTCGCCTTCGCTGGATGGTGCAGCTTTCCACCGAGCATTCCGCCGCCCGCAAACGCATTGTCACCGAGCAGCGAAGCCAGCGCGATGCCGCCGAGCCCGCCGCCGGATTGCCAGAGAAACTCCCGGCGCGTGATGCCCCGTTGCGTTGCCCGACGATGGAAAGGTGAGTCGTTGATCATGGGTTCAGTCCACAAAGGTGAACTCGTTCAGGTTCAGCAGCACGCGGCAGAGGTTCGGGAGGCCGTTTGCCTTTGCGAAGTTGATGAGCCGCTCGCGTTCTGCGCCATTCGGCAGACGGCCAAAAGCCAGCGAATGTGCGCGGTCGATCTGTGCGGCGAGGTCCGGCGCTTCGCGTTGCACGCGTTCAGCGAAAAGGCGCGACTGGGTGAGCATGAATCCGTTGTTGAGCAGCGCGAGGGCTTGCAGCGCGGAGAGGCTTTCGTTGCGTTTATCCACGCGCATCGATGGGTCGGCGCAGTCGAGCGAAGTCATCCATGGCTGGGTCTGCGAGCGGACGATGAAGCGGTAGATCGAGCGGCGCCACGTCTTCGGATCCTCGGGATTCGCGAGGCCGTATTCGTAGTGCGGCGAATGCGCGGGATGCTCGATCACGAAGTCCTGCCAGCCGGGTCCGCCTTCGGTGAGGTCGAGCTTCCCGCTCGCGGCGAGCACGGAATCGCGCACGGCCTCGGCCTCCAGCTTCCTGCGGTTTTGCCGCCAGAGGAGCGTATTGTTGGCATCGATCGTAGCCGGCGACGGCAGGAGGCGGGCACTTTCAGTTTCGGATTTCGGATTTCGGATTTCGGATTGATCTGTGCCGGCCGCCTCACCCTTTCCGGTTTCCGGTTTCCGGTCTCCGCGCTCATCGGCAGCTACGGAGGATTGCCTCCACGTCGCGCTCATCACGATCTGCTTGTGCAGCCGCTTCAGCGAGCCGCCGTGGTCGCGGAAATCGGCGGCGAGCCAGTCGAGCAGTTCCGGATGCGTGGGCAGCGCACCGTTGCGGCCGAAGTCATTCGGCGTCTCCACGAGGCCGCGGCCGAAGTGATATTGCCACACGCGGTTCACGATGCTGCGCCAGGTGAGCGGATTGCGCGGGTCGGTGATCCACTTCGCGAGCGCCGCGCGGCGTTCGCCTTCGGGCGCATCGGGCGCGACTGGGAATTTCGCGGGCGCAAACGTGAGCGCGCTGAGGGTGCCTGCGCCCATCTCCTTCCCGGGTTGCGTGACCTGCCCGCGTGCGAGGAGGAAAATGGGACGCGGCTTTCCGCCTTTCGCGCCGGTGCCGATGAAGCTGCCGGTGCCGGTGTGGATGCCGCCGGCGAAGACGACACTCGGCGCGGGGAGCTTCTTGAGTTCATCCGCGATGCGGTTCGATTCCGCGAGCAGCGCGGCGCGCTTCGCCTTCGTCGCATCGTCGGCGAAACTCAGCAGCAAGGCCTCGCGTTCCTCGGTGAGTTTGCGCCGCTCGTCTGGCGATTGCGCGACGGGCGCCATGCCGTCCGTGAGATTCATTTTGCGCCAGCGCGGCGGAGCTTCGATGGAATCGAGCGCGGTAACCACCCTGCCCTGCGCCAGATTTTTTCCGCTGGCATCGAAGACCTGCAACTCGGCAAGTGCGAAGATGAAGTCGTCCTTGCGCGGCGCGAGCTTGGTCGCAGTCACGCGCACATAGCGGCCTGCGATACCGTCATCCTTCGCGCCGCCGGTCGTGAATGGCGCGAGGCCGGGGTTTGGAAAATCGGCCATGAAGGTCGCGTCATGCCGCCGCCACAGCAGCGCGACGCCGCTCTTAAATTCCGGATCGTCGCTGGCCTCGACTTTGAACCGCACCGGAAATCCGAAGCCCCCGCCGATGGCCGCGAAGTCGTCGTAGCACGGCAGCAGCGTGATGTGGTCAATCGTCGCGCTCGCGCCGAGGTCCACCTGCACCCACTTGGTCGCGTCCTGAACTTTCGAGACGGCGCTGTGGTAGCCGAAGTCGGGGCTCGTGTTGCCCTGCTTCTGCGCCGCGGCCTTCGATGCGCCCTCGATGCGCCGCGTGAGTGCGGTGAATTTCTCGCCAGCGGATTTTTTCAGCGGCTCCTCGATGGCGGCGAGCCCGGCATCCGTCTCGCGCTGCCGGCGTGTGATGTCGGTGAAAAGCGCGTTCGACTTTTCATCCGCGTAGTAGCGGCGGTCCGTGCGGTCGAGCGCCGCGAAGACGGTCTGCAGCGAGTAGTAGTCCTCCTGCGGGATGGGGTCGAACTTGTGATTGTGGCACTGCGCGCAGTGGACGGTGACGCTGGTGAAAGTGCCGATCGTATTTGCCACCATGTCGTCACGATCCAGGTGACGCGCAATCTTGCCGTCGATTTTCGTCTCCGGCACCTCGGCGTGGCCGATGAGATCCCAAGGCCCAGCGGCGATGAAGCCGAGCGCTTCGATGCCGTCGCGCGTGCTTGGAAAAATCACGTCGCCGGCGATCTGCTCCTCCACGAAACGCGCGTACGGCTTGTCGTCGTTCAGCGCGCGGACGACGTAGTCGCGATACGGCCACGCGTTCGGCCGCATCTTGTCCTTATCATAGCCGTGCGTGTCGCCGTAGTGGACGACATCGAGCCAGTGCCGCGCCCAGCGTTCGCCGTAGCGGGGCGAGGCGAGGAGCTTGTCCACCAGCCGCTCGTACACGCCAGGCGATGCATCGGCGACGAATGCTTCGATTTCCTCCGGCGTCGGCGGGAGGCCGTTGAGATCAAAGTAGAGCCGCCGAATCAGCGTGCGTTCGTCGGCCTCTGGCGATGGCTGCAAGCTCTTCTCGACGAGCTTCGCGCGCACGAAGGCATCAATGGCATTCGGTGCTCCCGCTGGTGGCGTAGGTTTCGCCAAGGGCTTGAGTGACCACCATTCCAACGGATCACTGACCTTGGCGCTCGCCGCATCCGGCCACACGGCACCGGAGTCGATCCATGACTTGATGGCCGCAATCTCAGCGGCAGAGACGCGTTCCCCCTTTGGCGGCATCATTTTGTCTTCATCCGCGCTAGTGATGAACTTCAGCAACGGACTCGCCGCGCTCTTCCCTGGCAAGATGTTCGGCGCATGCTCATCGCCACCCGTGAGGGCGATGCTCTTCACATCAAGCCGGTAGCCGCTCTTCTGCTTTTCCGCGCCGTGGCACTTGATGCACTTCGCCTCGAAGATCGGGCGGATGTCGCGCACGAAGTCCACCGGCGCAGCGTGCAGAACGGCAAGCGGCGTGAGAAGAAGGAGCGGGAGGAGTCGCATCATGGGAATTTACTACTCGGGGAGTTCCGCGCTGTCATGCCACGCGAGCGCGTGACACTCACACTCCGTTACTCCATCACCGCAAACTCCGGCGAGAGCAGCACGGCCTGGCAGAGTTCTTCCAGCGCGGTGAGCGGCTTCAACGGTTTGCTCGGGTCGGCGAAATCCACGCGGGCATCCCAGCGCTGCGCCATGCCGGGCATCGAACTGCCGGGGACGGTGATGCTCGGGGACCATTGGTAAGGGCCGCCATCCTTGTCGCTCTGGCTGCTCACGATGAAGTCGAGGGTGTCGCCTTTCTTCACGGCCACTTTGGC
>Ga0105048_10000707_pt1 | contig 52259 bp, 51 predicted proteins | sample MAT05_FD_78382 | JGI IMG/M metagenome (GOLD analysis project Ga0105048, IMG submission 78382) | Freshwater microbial communities from Lake Fryxell liftoff mats and glacier meltwater in Antarctica - MAT-05 | ecosystem: Environmental > Aquatic > Freshwater > Ice > Liftoff microbial mat | place...
CAGTTATGAATGGTCAGTTATGAGTGTTCAGTTGTGAGTGGCCAGAGGTAAGTGGTCAGTTGTGAGTGTTCAGTTGTGAGTGGCCAGAGGTAAGTGGTCAGTTGTGAGTGTTCAGTTGTGAGTGGCCAGAGGTAAGTGGTCAGTTGTGAGTGTTCAGTTGTGAGCGGTCGGTTGTGAGTGGTCGGTTGTGAATGGTAAGTTGTGAGTTACGAAATTTGAGATATGAGTTATGGTTTATTTTTCGTTAAATGTTGAATTTTAAATTTTGAAAAGAGGGGAGGTTTTGTGCTATAGATTTAAGATTATTTGTTGGATGGAAAAGGTATGGAGAGATAATGGGGGTGTAAGGTTTGGGAAACGGGGTTTATTGTATTGTACTGATTAATTGATTTAAGAATCAATCACTGAAAAAAAAAGCTCAATTAATGCACTAACCGCCGAAGTGTGCGACGCAACGGCTGCCTAATAAATGTACTAATGCTGGTCACAAAAAAAACCTGCGTGTTTAGCTGCCATAGATGCAATTTGCCGTTTTCGCTGTTTTCGCTTTTTTAATTTTTAATTTTTACTTTTTACTTTTTACTTCCCCCCATGTGGCAATCATATAAAAAAGGTTTTACGGCTTTCCTGCAATTAGAAAAATCGCTGAGCGACCACTCGGTGGAGGCATATTTGCGGGATGTTGGGAAGCTGACCGAGTATCTTCAGTCGGCCAATAGCATGAAGCAACCGGGCGAGGTTACGCTGGGCGACCTTCAAGATTTTGTACGCTTTTTAGGCGAGGTTGGCATGACAGCCTCTTCGCAGGCACGTATTATTTCGGGCCTTAAAGGGTTTTACAAATATTGCCTTATTGAAAACATTACGTTTACTGACCCCACCGCTTTGCTGGATGCTCCTAAATTAATAAGGGCGCTACCCGATACGCTGAGCTTTGAAGAGATTAACCTGCTTATGAGTATGCTTGACATGAGTAAACCCGAGGGCGGCCGCAACAAGGCTATTGTTGAAACTATGTATGGTTGTGGCCTGAGGGTTAGCGAGGTAATTAACCTTAAAATAAGCTGCCTTTACCTTGATGTTGATTTTATACGGGTAATTGGTAAAGGCGATAAGGAACGATTGGTACCCATTGGCAGCGAAGCGCAAAAATATATTACCCTGTATAGAAATACTATAAGGGTGCATCAGCCGTTGCAGCCGGGTTTTGAAGATGTACTGTTTTTAAATAAACATGGCCGCGGCCTATCGCGGATAATGATATTTTACATTATAAAGGGCCTGGTAAAAAAAGCAGGCATTAACAAAACCATATCGCCACATACGCTGCGCCACTCGTTTGCCACCCACCTGGTAGAAGGTGGTGCCGACCTGCGGGCCGTGCAGGAAATGCTGGGCCACGAAAGCATTACCACCACCGAAATATACACGCACCTCAACCGGGATTTTTTACGAAGCACGTTGCAACAGTTTCATCCGGCTTTTGGGGGAGAAAGGTAAAAACCATGTCCAGCCTTTGAGCGGCCACGGTTTTTAACGCCCCTGCCTTTGTTGTTTATTGAAAAGTAATAAGTCTATATTTGGTTGTAACGGTTTATCAACTATCAACTAATGCATTTGCAAACTATCTAAACCCTTGTCAACGCCAGTAGCCTGCCGTTGCCACGTTACTCCCCCTTATCAATCACTGCCACTGCTTTTTTTTCAAGCGTAGCGGTCTTTTTTACCATCGATACAAATTCTTTTCTGTACCCATTTACATCTTCGCCAAAAGCATTGGTGGCCATTTTTACTACATTGTTGTAGGTACTGGTACCCTTGTAGGTTGAGTTGGTTAGCAACATTCCATATTGGGCTACCGCTGTAGCAAACCGCATATTTTCGGTGGCGTTGTCAATTGGTTTTTCACTATCCGTTACCGGCTTTACCAGCAATCTGCTTACATCGCTATCGGCTTGTTTGTACCTCAACTTTATGTTCATTGTTTCGCCGGTAAAGGCGCTGGCCTTGTTAGTAATAACAGGTTGTTGATAACGTAATGGATCCACTGCATTTAACACATTTGTACTGGCACCGGCGGGCACAATTTCGTATAAAGCCGTAACCGTATGCCCGCTGCCCAAATCGCCGGCATCTTTAACATCGTTGTTAAAATCTTCTTTTGCCAGCAAGCGGTTTTCATAACCAATCAGTCTATAGCCCTTTACCAATGCCGGGTTAAATTCTATTTGAAGTTTTACATCTTTAGCTATCGTAAAAAGGGTGCCGCCAAACTCGCTTACCAATACTTTTTTGGCTTCCGCAGCATTGTCAATATAGGCATGATTGCCGTTACCCTTATCGGCAAGTTTTTGCATTTTGGCATCCTGGTAATTGCCGGTACCAAACCCAAGCACTGTTAAAAAAATACCCGACCGCCTTTTTGCTTCAATCAATCGCTCCAGTTCATCGTCGCTGCTAATGCCTATGTTAAAGTCGCCATCGGTACAAAGTATTACGCGGTTATTGCCGTTTTTATTTAAATGTTTTGCAGCCGTTGCATAAGCCAGCTCAATACCCTGCCCGCCTGCAGTTGCTCCGCCGGCTTCAAGGTTATCAATGGCCGAAGCCAGGTCTATTTTATCGCTGCCCGATGTTGGCTTTAACACCAGCCCGGCACTACCTGCATACACCACCAGCGAAACTATATCCTGCTCGCGCAGCTGATTAACCAATAATTTTAAAGCTGTTTTTACCAGCGGTAATTTATCGGGGCTTTGCATACTTCCGCTTACATCAATTAAAAAAGTAAGGTTAGATGGTGGCAATTTATCCATATCAATTTTTTTACCCTGCAACCCAATGCTTACCAACCTATGTGCAGTATTCCATGGGCAGGTAGCTATTTCAGTATTAACCGAAAAAGGAAGGCCGTCGGCTGGCTGTGGGTATTCATACGTAAAATAATTAATCATTTCTTCAATGCGCACTGCCCCGGCCGGTGGAAGTTGATTGCTGTTGATCATTCGCCTGACATTGCTGTACGAAGCAGCGTCCACATCAATAGAAAAAGTGGAAAGCGGATTATCCTTCACCGCCAAAAACGGATTTTCTATTATCCTGTCGTATCCTTCGCGGTCCAATACAATGCTGTCAGCTATCCTTTCTCGTTTTCTGTAAGTTTTATAAACAGACGGTGGTAGATAGCCGTAAGCATCAGCCGCGGGTGCCATCTGAAACATTCGTTTTTGTGCCTGATTGACCAATATAGTTTGCTTTTGGTCATAATCAGTTATTACGATTTCCTGCAACGCAATGGTTGAGCTCTTTAGCTGAACTACCAATGGAGCCTTGCTTGTAACGGTCAGTTGCCTGGTAACATAACCAACCATGGATACTACTATGGTTGCTTTTTCTGATAGGGCGTTTATGGTAAAGGCACCATTATTATCGCTAACCGTTTGGTTGGAGGTTCCTTTTAGCAATATAGTAGCACCGGCTATGCCATTGGCTTGCTCATTTACTATTTTACCGGTTAGGACTGTATTGCCCTTGGGTACAAAAGCAACTACCCATATGGCTACAGCCATTAAAAGGGTTAAAAAAATAATTTTCATTTTTTGCTGTTTTATTAGTTAACAAAGTATAGTGGTGGCCAACCACAGTACGGATGCACTATTGGTGGGCATTACATAAAATCAGCAAAAAATTTATTTAAAAAGATGGGGGCAGTACCAGTTGTTGAAACTTAGTGACCAATGTTGTACAAAGTATCCCTGCACATTACAGGCATTACTGCAAGTGGTCTTTTTTTTCGTCCAGCTTAGGGCCGCTGCCAAACTGAAATAATATAAAATTGGATTTAATAACAACATACGAAATTGAAACGTGTATGCCCAAAATAAAGTGAGGCGCTGCAAACAGCCAAAGTGTCAACTTCAAACACCAGTTGCAGCAATACCAATATTAGGCTTTTGTGCAACTTTTAGTAATTTAGGTCTAACTAACAAATAGCGTAGTTTAAATAATGCATTATTTTGCGGAAAATCTTTATTAAATAATAATTTATTTAAAGGCAGCTAACTACAAGTCAATTAAGCAAGCTATCACCTTAAATTTTAATGCTACGCCAATAAGTGAACATACGGATTCGAATGTCATCGATCATGAAAAACTGTCTTTAATTAAATCGATAGTTTTATACGGTCGCAATACAAGTGGAAAATCTAAATTACTAAATGCTCTAGTCTACTTTAAATGGTTTATAAACAACTCAGCTACGGAAAAGCAAAGCAGTGAACAGATTGATGTAGAGTCATTTGAATTTAATGAAGCAAATGCAAAACGGCCTAGTTTTTTCGAGATGTCATTTGTTATTTGAAAATTAAAATACCGATATGGTTTTGAAACAGACAAAGAGTCCATTTACAAAGAGTGGCTTTTGGAATCAAAGGCAGCAAAGGAGTATCCTGTCTTTTTACGTATCAATTAAAAAATTGACGTTGATTATAAAAGATTTGGAAATTCTGAGGCTTTGGAAAAACGAACCAGAAAAAATGCCTTATTCCTTTCCGTTGCATCGCAATGGAATGTATCAAAAGCACAAAAAATTGATGAATGGGTAGAAAGTATTTTTACTGTTCGTGGCAGGGAGGATAATGAATATCGAAAATTTACCATTGATTTAATAAAGGATAAAAAGTATTGAAAGCTTATTAATAGCTTTATTCAAAAAGCTGATTTGGGGATCAATAGTGTTGATGTCGTTGAAATTCCAATAAAAGTTGAGGATATTATAAAGAGGGTTCCCGACGAACTTTAAGTTTTTGTAAAAAAGGTTTTAAGGAGAGTTCAGAAAAGGCTGTTTTCGTAATTCATAATAAATACAATGACAATAACGAGGTAGTAAGAAATGTGCCTTTATTGCCAGATAAATCTGAGTCAGAAGGAACAAAAAAATATTTTATATCATTGGTCTCCTTGTAACTGCTTTACTGGAAAGTAGAGTTGTTATTATTGAGGAATTTGATGCAAGGCTACACACTTTACTTACCAAGGCTATCCTAAAACTTTTTAATTCTACTATACTTAAGTCCAATGCACAACTAATTGTTGCCAGTCATGATACCGCTCTCCTGGATAGCGAAATTCATCGTCGTGACCAGATTTATTTCATAGAAAAAAATATTTATGAAGCTTCAAGTGCTGTTTCATTAGTTGAATATAAACCGAGAAAAGACTCACCTTATAACAAGAATTATCTTGAAGGAAAATACGGTGCAATCCCATTTATTCAAGACATAGAAAAATTAATTGTTAATCGCAAAAGCTAAGAAAGAAAGTTTTGTGGATTTCTTAAAAGAATTAAAGGAAAATGCCGTTGTTGCATCAAAAGCAGTTGAAACAATCTTAGAAAGAAAATATTTTTTAATTGTTAGCGAAGGAGAACGAACGGAGCCCAATTACTTTAATTACTTTAAAAATTTCATCCCGAATCATTTAATTGAAACTATTAATGTGCCTGGGGCAGGGAACAATACTGTTAGTTTAGTACGAAAGGCAATTTCTTTAAGAGACATTCGAAAAAAAAGTGTTTTACTTCCCGATTATGATGAAGTTTGGGCTGTTTGTGATGTAGATGATTTTCCAGCGAAACGATTTAATACAGCAGTCAGCCTAGCCGCACAAAACAACATTGAAAGCGGGCATTCAAATCAATTTTTTCAGCTATGGTATGTGCTACATTTTCAATTCTTGCAAAATGCTTTGCACAGGAAAGATTACATTGCTACTTTGTCAGGAATATTAAAATTTAAGCACGAGAAGAATGATTTAAACGTCATGAAAGTTCTCTTTGATAAAGGAAACGTTCGTCAGGCAATTGAATGGGCAAGAGAGTGCGAAGAAAATAGCACAGGAACAACTCCTGCAGATTCTTGCTTCACTACAAGAGTTTATGTTTTAGTAGAAAGGTTGTTGGAGTACGTTAAGCATGACGCCTAAGTACAACACTTTATTATAGCGCCAATTGGCTGCATTCGCTAATTTGCAACTTACCGTCATGACACTTTTTAAGCACATACCCATAACCACCGTTACCGATATTGAGCTAATAACGCAATACCAGCAAACGGCTAACCAACAACCACTGGCTCAACTCTTTTTGCGGTATAGCGACCTGGTATACGGCTGTTGCATTAAATACCTTGAAAACCAGGAAAGTGCTAAAGATGCCGTTATGGCCATTTACCAGGAACTGACTGAAAAACTGGCCAAACACCAGGTGCTAAACTTTAAAAGCTGGTTGTATGTGCTTACCAAAAATCATTGCCTCATGCTGTTGCGAAAACAAAAAACCGAACCAAAAACCATTTTGACAAATGAATTTATGCAATCCGGCGACTTTTCGCATCTGGATGATGTATTACAAAAAGAGCAACAATTAACCATGCTGGAACAATGTATACAACAGTTAAGCGATGATCAGCGCAAAAGTGTTGAATTGTTTTACCTTCAAAACAAGTGCTATAACGAAATAACGGAGCTTACGGGGTTTGATTGGAACAAAGTGCGAAGCCTGGTACAAAATGCACGCAGAAATTTAAAAATTTGTATGGAAGCTAATGGATGATACGAACCACAATACCTACAATCAAATACAGCGATACCTGCAAAACAGGATGTCGAAGGGTGAAATGCACGACTTTGAAAAAGCCATGCTTGACGACCCGTTTTTGAGCGATGCGCTGGAAGGTTTTAAAGTAAGTAACCCAACACTGGTAGACAAACACCTGCAATACATTGCCGATAATATTGCAGAGGGTGAGCAAAAAGCAAGGGTGGTGCCCATGGAAAACCCCGTAGGCAGATGGTTAAAGGTGGCGGCTTCGATAATAGTAATTGGCGGAGCCTCTTTATTAGCTTACCAGTGGTTTGGCTCCTCAAAAACAAAACAACCAATAGCGGAAGTAGCACAAACCCCGGCGGCAACAATTGTTGACTCTGTTGTTACGTTAGCCGCAGCCGAACCTGCCACACCTGCAACATCTTCCAAAATAAATGGTGAGGAGTTAGCGCGAAACAGTTACAAACCTGCTGTGCAAAACCAACCGGCCTACGATGCGGCTACTATTATGCAGGCGCCTACCACTTATGTACCAGCGGACACGACCGCTAAGGCGCCGGCCGGGCAACTTGCCGGGGCACCCTCCCCCAATACCGAAGTAGTTGCAGCAGAGGCAATTATGAGTGCAAGGGCAAGGCAGGAAACGACAAAACAAATGCCTCCGGCTGCGTTATCGTTAATGACAAAAAGAATACTGGGATTGACCCCCGGTAATAATTTTAAAGGAAAAGTAGTAGACCCCGGCGGACAGCCGGTGGCTTTTGCTACCATAATGACCAACGAAAAAGATGGTGTTATAACCGATCGTAAAGGCGATTTTAGCATAACCACCGGCGATAGTATTGTAACCGTAAACGTGCAATCAGTAGGTTTTGAAAGCCTGGTACAAACACTTACACCAGTGGTAACCAACCAACTAATATTACAACCGGCGCAGCAAAGCCTCGCCGATGTAGTAGTAACCGGTATGTCAGCAAACCGGAGGGCAGGAGCTGCCAGTAAAAAAGCTACCCTACAAACCGAAATTGAACCTGCTAATGGGTGGGCCAACTATATGGCCTATGTAGCAAAAAGCGTAAAAACCATCCAGGACACCAGCACCAGCTATCTTAGCGGCCAGGTAAACCTATCTTTTATTGTCAATAAAAAAGGAGAACCTCAACAAATCACCATTGTGTCGTCAACCAATGCTGCCAACAATCCACTTTCTGTGGCCATAGTACAGCAAGGACCACTTTGGACGTACCGCAGTAAAATAGCCAAAGCCTTTCTTACCATTTCATTTTAAGTCTTCGCGCAAAAGCCTTTGCCTTTACCTGCTTAAACTGTAGGTTTGCAAAAAAAATATTATGAAAAAAGTACTTCTCATGGCTTTTGCATCGGCCGGCTTACTGTTAACACAAAGCTATGCGCAGGTGTCAATGCCTGCCCCAAGCCCCACCCAAACCATTACGCAGGCTTTTGGCATAGGTAAAATTGAACTTACCTACAGCCGCCCATCATTAAAGGGCCGTGCCGTTTTTGAAGACAATAGCCCTATTGCCCCATTGGGCAAACCCTGGCGCACTGGTGCCAACGCTGCTACAAAAATTACCTTTAGCGAGGAGGTTACCATAGGCGGAAAAGCCATTGCACCCGGCAGCTATGTAATTTATACTATACCCGGCAGCAGCGAGTGGGATATTGCCATTAGTAAAGGAACAGCCTACCCTGGCCAACCAGCTTTTAAAGAAAGCGACGATGTAGTTAGGGTGAAGTCTGAAACCTTTCCTTTACCTGCGCCTGTTGAAACTTTTACAATGGCATTTTTTGATATGAAAGCCGAAAGCTGCAATCTTGTTATGTTTTGGGGTAATACTATTGTTATGGTGCCCATTAAAACTGACATCAAAACTAAGCTGGGAGCACAGGTTGAAAAGGCATTACAAGGAGATAAAAAACCTTACTTTGATGCTGCTACTTACTATTATGAGTGGGACAAAAACCTGCCTAAAGCATTGGCTAATGTAAATAAAGCGGTTGAAGAAAATAAGAAAGCTTTCTGGATGTATTTGTTAAAAGCACGCATACAAAGCGAAATGGGTGACAAAACCGGTGCCAAAACCACCGCCAACGAGGTTATTAAATTGGCTAAAGAAGCCAACAACGACGAGTACGTAAAAATGGCCAATGACGTTATTGCAAAATCTTAATTGCAATCATATTAATATAATTCAAAGCCCTGCTATCGCGGGGTTTTGTTTTTTTGGGGCAGGCAAAAATATCTGTAACAATAAAGCTATTACAACTACCAGCAAAGCCCCCAGCACATTCAACCATAAAAAACTTAAACCAATAATGCCCTTTTGGTTTAAAATAAACACGGTCACTACTCCAATTTCGCTAACTACGGCACTCCAAAACACTGCATGCCCCCCTACCCGCTTTATATAAAAAGCCACTAAAAAAATACCGAGTATTACCCCGTAAAACAACGATCCCAATACGTTTACTGCCTCAATAAGGCTTCCCATACGGTTGGCAAACTGGGCTACTATCATACAAAAAATGCCCCACCCAAAGGTGTACCATCGGGACTTGCTATACTCGCTTTTTGCCCGCTCCTGAAGGTTGGCCAAAGGCTCTTTTTTGGTAAAGCGCAAGTGAAAATCTATCATAGTACTACTGGCCAGCGAGTTTAATGCGGCGGCAATACTTCCCCACGAGGCTAAAAATATAATGGCAATTAAAAGCCCCACTAAACCAACCGGCAAATAATCAACCACAAACCTTAAAAATATATAGTTAGTATCGTTGGTATCGGCCAGTGGCAATGCTTTTTGAATAGATTTTTTATAGCTGCCCCGTAACTGTTCCATTTGTTGGTTAATGCCCCGTAAACTGTCTTTTATTTGCTCACTTGTTAGTCGCTGCCCGCTATTTTTATTCAGGTAAGCAACACTAAGGTTGTTCTGGCTTTTATTAAGCACATCGTAGGTATCCTTTACCCGCTGTAGCGTGTGTTTGTACGGGGTGCTCATGGCTTTTTCTTCTACCGCCTTATTATAAAACACCGGCGATGGTTTAAACTGGTAAAAGGTAAAAAGCAATGCCCCTATCAACAATATTAAAAACTGCATGGGCACCTTTACAAGGCCATTCATTAACAAACCCATTTTACTTTCGGTAGTGTTTTTGGCAGTAAGGTACCGGCCCACCTGGCTTTGGTCGGTACCAAAATAACTAAGCGCTAAAAAAAAGCCACCTATGATACCGCTTAGTAAATTATACCGGTCGCTCCAGTCAAACTTACCGTTGGTAACCCCGGTGGTAATCACATTTAATTTTCCCGAAGCCCCACTCACCTTTAAAGCTTCTACTAACCCAATACCCTGTGGCAACTGGTGAACGATCATGTAACCTGCTAAAAACATACCGGTAAAAATGATGATCATTTGCAATTGCTGGGTATAAGCAACTGCTTTTGCCCCACCGCTAACCGTGTAAATAATCAATAAACCACCCATAAATATATTGGTGAAAAAAATGTTCCAGCCAAGCAACGATGATAATATAATGGAAGGAGCATAAATGCTTATGCCGGTTGACAACCCACGCTGCAACAAAAACAAAAATGAGGTGAACATGCGGGTCTTAAGATCGAACCGGCCCTCCAAAAACTCGTAGGCGGTATACACTTTTAGCTTTGCAAACCTGGGCACAAACGTTATACACAATACCACCATGGCCAACGGAAGCCCAAAGTAGTATTGTACAAACCTCATACCGTCAGTAAATGCCTGCCCGGGTGCACTAATAAAAGTTATGGCGCTGGCCTGCGTACCCATTATGCTTAACAGCACCAGGTACCAGGGCATTGAGCGGTTGCTTAAAAAATACCCATCCAAATCTTTACTCGCACTGCTTTTGTATAAACCATAGGTAATAATGGCAAGGAGGGTAACCGTAAGCACAATCCAGTCAATACTACTCATGAAAAATATTTAGTAAACCAGGCAAACAAAACAATTATCAACACCAAAAAACCAACAACAAGTAAGTACCATTGGCTCCATTTTTTAAACAATGGTATATCGTGTGGATTGTCTTCCATAAGGTTACTTTACATTTATTGGGCAGTTGATTAAAGTTTGGGATGATTTGACTAAGCTGTCAGTTTTTACGGTCGTTATTGCCGCCAGCTATTAATCCGCTGGCGAGTAAGCCCAGTACAATACCCAACACCAGCCCAAGGGCTACTCTTTTTATTAAAAAACCAATTACCAGCCCAATAATAATCAGCACGGTAAAACTTATTTTTCTACGTTGTTGCATGCAATGTTTTTAGCAAACTTACTTTTTTGGCAATCCTATAAGGTTAGCCAATAACCGGTAGGCACCCGGCACTGCGGCAGGCAATTGCCTGAACAATACGAGGCTAACATAGGCAAAATTTCCTTTACCATACTTCCCAATTATTAAACTACCATCGCTTTCGGCCTTATCGCCACTGTCTTTCATTCCAATTAATTTTTCGTAATGGCTGTCGGCCTGTTCGGCCTGGTAGGTACTGCGTTCCTGCACCCAGCCCTCAAAATCGCTGTCAGTTATTTTATTGGGATAATTAAAAGCCGGGTGATTGGGCAGTAAAAAACGTACCGCAGCATTTTCTTCCGTTACCCTTGTGTTGCCAACCGTAAAAGGAAATGGTCCTGCTTTTATTCGCTTCAACCCAACATTATTATTTTTCGTGTATTGTACAATCAGGTTTCCCCCACCTTGTACATAGCGGTTTAATACATCGTTTTTATTACTCAAATACTCGCTAATATTAAATGCCCTGATGCCCACCACAATTGCATCAAACTGTTTTAGATTATCGGTATTCAAATCGTTTTCGCCCAACATTGTTACCTCGTAGCCCATAGCATGTAATGCATCGGATACCTTATCGCCTGCGCCATCAATATAGCCTACCTTTTTGCCAACAATCTTTACCTCATCGTCAATTACCCTTAAGTTATCTCTGTAGAAATAATTAATGAAGGGTATGTGATCATATTTAATGGTATTAATATTTTCGGTAAAAAGATCTTCCTTTCCGTTTAATTGTAAGGATATTACCGGTTGGATTAACTTTTTTTGTCCTTTATAAAATACCTTTTTTACTTCTACCGGAAACGAGCCGCTTACTCCCTTTTTAAGGTCAACCATTTGGTTTTTAATTATATCTACCCCTGAGCCATTTTGAAGGGTAAGGGTTAAAGGAACCTGGTTTGCAGTAATATTGCTTTTATAATTAACCCTAAACGTTGGGTTTGTTGCAGGCACAACATTATTTAAAACAATAGTGGGGTTCATAAATACGGTAACCTTGGGCACCACCGTAAGTGGCTGGTACAACTCGCCCTTAACCAGGTCAACATACTTGTATTGAACCGATCGTTCCTCCACAAACTCAACCCCATTAACCAAAAAAGTAAACCTTGCCAGGTAGTTGGGTTTGCTTTCGGCATCGCCAATTAATAATTGGTTGGTTACATCAAAATAACCCTGCTTTATCCCGTTCTCCAACCAATATGGCTGCGAAAGGTGTTCGTTGTCATCTATCTTAAAACTATGGTTAATAGTTACATTGTTGTTGCCCAAAAGCTGTACCGACACCATACTATCCAGCATGGCACCCTGCCTGTTGTTGGCGAAAAATACCATTGATTTTTCACTTTGCTTCAGGCCTGCCAATTGTTGTTGCATTAACGTTTGCGACGATACCAGCGCAACATTTTTAAGCACTACCGGCACCTGGCTGCGATTATTAAAATTTAAACTAACCCTCAATGTGTCGCCCCGTACCGCATATTCATCCTGCGTAACGGCCTCAGCAAACAAGGCCGATGCTACCACAATGATTTCTTGAGTTTCGTGCAATTTTTTATTTCGCCAATTACCTTCGGGCAACGCCTTTATTGCAGCAAACAATTGTACCAGTGCCGGTACCGACAACGATGGATTGTCAAAATGGTATTGGGCAATTATATTGTTAACCATGGTTTCAATAGCGGCGCCGCCAGGCACCCGGTTCCAATTGGTTATAATACCATCCATCAAGTCGCCGTTAGCCGGCGCTCCACCTGTTTTTAAAAAGTAGTCGTATATCTCTCCTCTTCTTCTGGGCCTGCCCTCGCCCTGGCTTTTGTGCATGCTTCGTGCCTCGCCACCAATCTCGCCATAGCTTTCGCCTATTAATGGGTTATAGCCACCCACTGCAATCTTAAACTGGTCGTCGCTGGTAGTGTTAGTGCTGCCAAAATTGTAGGTATTCCAAAATATCCTTTTGGCCTGCCAGGGTTTTACGCCAAAGGCAAACTGCCCGGTAAAACGGTTGGGATCGGCAGCGGCTATAAAGGCTTCATCGGCCAAAATAGCCGAGGCGGCATGGTGGCCATGGCCCGCCCGTGCATCGGGTGGAAATCGTTTTATAATTACATCGGGTTGATATTTGCGTATCACCCACACTACATCACTCAAAATTTTATCCCTGTCCCAAATACTTAATGCTTCACCGGCGCTTTTGCTAAAGCCAAACTCGTATGCCCTGCTAAAAAATTGCTCAGCGCCGTCCATACGGCGGGCAGCCAGCAATTCCTGCGTACGTATTAATCCCAGGTCTATTCCCTGCTCGGGGCCTATCAGGTTTTGGCCACCATCGCCACGGGTAAGGCTTAAATAACCGGTGCGGTACAATTTTTCTTTGCCGAAGTAGGGCAGCAGGCCATTATTTTCGTCGTCGGGGTGTGCAGCCACGTACAATACGCTTGCCAGCACAGATAATTTTTTTAGTTGAAGATAAATTTCGGCGCTGTTGGCCCTTGCAGGTAGTTGCGCATGTAAAACGCAGGTGGGCATATAAAGCAGGAAAGCACCAGTAAAAAGCACAATTATTTTAAACATTGCGCTAAGGTAAAGTTTGTGTACGCATGGTGCGCAAACCGCCTAATGCAAAATAAATCCATTATCCATTTTTACTTGCCCGGCGGCCAATATTGTGAGTAACAATGGTACTTAACCAGTAATAATACAACAAAAGTTTGTGTAAACCCATTTGTTCTCAATGGTCTAACATTATTCGATAGTTAAGCTTATGCGTTAACAAAAAGAAATTTTTTTTTGGCTATGGACAGTAGTAATTCAACTCAAAATTGTTGTAGGCCCGGCTAACGACAGATGGGCGTGTGTCACTCATCAGGTTCTTTTAGGCTACTTTTAATTTGTACGTTTATTACAAGTTTACTGCCACTGTACATGCAAGCGCTACTAAAAAAGAAAACGCAAATGCAAATTGTTGGGTTTACATAAAGCCTTCTAGCTTGCTATTTTTACATATTTATTAAAATTGCTTTTACTTCTTCATTAACCTTTAAAAACCAGACTTCATTGCCCGCTAAATAGCCAAAAAAAACCTGCCGTGGCCGGCAGGTTGTATAGCTAAAAAATAGCGTACTCTTTTAAAATGAGCGACCCGTTGAATTTCCTGCATTTGTACCATCGGCTTGTGCTGCTGGTGTTGGGGCGGCAGTGGCTGAATTACCATTAGCAAGTGCAGAAGCAGTTGGCACAAGGTCAAATTTGGCATTTAAAATTGCAGAAGTCCGCACGTACCAACTGTCAGGATGATTTATAAAAAAACAACTGCCGTTTTTGATGGCATCTATAATTTGCTTGTGCTGGCTTAACGGAACCGCCGGGCAACCTAGGCTATTGCCTATCACGCCTCTTTGCTCAACCATGCCAAGGTTTACAAACGCCGAGCCATGCAATACAATATCCCTTTGCCTAACCTTATCATTAATACCTTGTTCCATACCATCAAACCGCATACTGTAGCCAGCCTTTCCACGGTAGGTTTCGCCGGTTACCATAAAACCAAGACTGCTTTTGTTGCTTGAGTTTAAATTTGAAAAGCTGGTAGCATATTCGCCACCACTGTTTTTGCCATGGCTAACCAGCGTGTTAAACAACAGCCTTCCTTCTTTTAAATTAATAACATACAGGCGCTGGTTATTACTGCTTTGGCTGTAATCGCAAATAGTAAGCAGGTCGGGCTTTTTTAGTTTATTTTTTGATAAAAGCACTTCGTATCCTTTGAACGCGTTGTAAAATACATCGCGTTCAAGACCAAATATTGCAAGCCCCATAATATTGTAAAGTGAGTCAGTTATCATTTTTAACCGTGGCGACTCAGACGCATTGTTGAGTAGGGAAGGGAAATTTTTTCCATCCGTGCCATTTTTTCCGTCGGTGGCGGCCTGTACATTTACGCATAGCGTATTTAAAACAAAGCCTATTATAAAACCTGCCAATATTTTTTTTAGCATACTTTCAAAAATTTCAAGTTACCACAATAATCTGTGCTAAGGGGAAACAGCCAAACTAATGAATTTATTGTAAGCCTACAAGTTAAATTTTTTACGAAAAAGGATTGGTAGCAGGATTGTGTGGATGTTTGATCTCGTATTTTTTATTGGCAAATTCGTTTAAATACACCTTTATTAGTAAAATGAACATTGAAATAAGTATGGGACCAAAAATAAGGCCTATAAAACCAAAAATATTTAAGCCAATGATAACGCCAAACACAGTGATGAGCGGATGTACATCGCCCAGCTTTTTTTGCAGCATAAACCTAAATATATTATCCACCGACCCAATTACCCCAAATCCATAGGCTAACATAAATATGCCTTGCCATTGCTGCTGGTTGGCCAATAAAATAATAGAAAGCGGCACATAGGCCATGGCCGCACCTACAATGGGTAGCATGGAAGCTATGCAGGTAAACACAAACCAAAACCAAACATCGTTAATGCCCAGAAACAAATAAGCAAGCAAACCTGTAATCCCCTGTATTATAGCCACCAGCGGTATACCTAAAGCATTTGAAATTACCAGTTGGCTTAACTCATTCCCTACTTCTTCTACATTATCGTGTTTTAGGGGAATAAAATTATATAACCACTTTTCGATATTGCCAATATTTATAAGTAAAAAATACAATATAAAATACATAAGTAATACAGAAGTAAGACTGTTTACCGTAGCTCCAAATACCGACCGCAAGGCATCGCCTACCGCAGTGCTGATATTTGCCGAATTTCCACTCATTAACTGTACATGAAACTTGCTTTCAATCAGGGCAATATTTTCATTTACAACCTCCACCACCCTATCGGAATTGCGTATGGCATACCCCACCCTCGACGACAGAATGCTTATCATTACATACACAGGTACCAACACTATTAAAAAGGAAAGTACAAGTATTAACGTTGCAGCCAGTGGCCGCTTCCAATTACGGTTAAAAACCAGGTATCGCATAAATTTACTTAACAAAATGTAAAAGGTCATTGCCCCCAAAAAGGCAGGCAAAAACATTCTCATTTGCAAAAACAAAAACACGAACATAAAAGCAAGAAATACGTAAAAGGTTATTTGACGTATCCGGTTTGGCTCAATAGCGGTACTCATATCCTGTTTTTTTATATGCCTGCAAAGTAAAAGGTTATACGCCAATGCCCACTATCCATTTACCATACTTTTAATTGATTATTGTATTGACATAGCCGTTCAAGATGTGTACTTTTATTAAAAAGTAAATAATTACACCAGCAAGGGACATAATTAAGAGGAGCAATAAAATAGCGGTGTGAAGTCTTAAAAAAAACAGCCGATAGTAAAATAATTATAAGCTATTTATCACTCAATTTTATAACATAAAATTTTTGCCGTATGAAACCAGTTTCACAAAATCATCACAGCCTTCTTTTTCCATTACGTACCCGTAACGAACGCACCCGGCCCGAAGCCAGCCCCGCAATTGACAATGCACGTATTATTAAAAGCGCCTGGTTACAGGCCGAAAAAGACATTGAAGAAGACCCCTATTTTCGTTTACACCTGCTTACACACGACCTTGACGAAGGCGAAAGTGCCAGGCTGGGCGGTTAAGTTTTTAACTTAAAAAATATAGTTCCTCGTTAGCGCGCCGCCCGTAAACAGCTTGCTACAATAATTGAGAACAATAAACCAGGTTCCCGGATCTGTTATGATAGTAGAAAAAAAGCCCCGCAATTGCAGGGCTTTTTGTTAGAAAAACTTTTTTATTACCAAAAAAAGGTGAATAATGCAGCAATTATACCCACAATTATAAGGGACCCTACCGCAAACCCCGGGGTGGTTTTAAACATTTTTGTATCTACCTCTAACCCATTTGGTTTTACGCCGTTGCGGTTGTCCCATGTACTTATCAAAAACATTCCCACAATACAAATGATAAAAACAAAGCCCATGCGGTCTAAAAAGGGTATTTCGTACACGCCGTTGGCATTGGTAGTAGCAAACCCTGTGGAAGCAAGAAAAGAAAGATTGGCAAAATTGGGTAAAAATTTAAAGAACAATGAAAACAGGAACCCGCCAATAGTAGCAAACAAGGCTGCATTTGAGGTAGCTTTTTTCCAAAAGAAACCTAGTATAAACATAGCAAAAATACCCGGCGATACAAAACCTGTGTACTCCTGAATATATTGAAAGCCTCCTTTTTTATCAATGCCCAATAACGGGGCAATAATTACACCCAATATCATGGCCACGACCACCGTTATTTTACCCACACGTACCATAGCCTGCTCAGACGCATCGGGGGCTATGCGTTTTTTGTAAATATCGAGCGTAAATATGGTTGATATACTGTTTGCCTTACCAGCCAGCGACGCCACAATAGCCGCCGTTAATGCAGCAAAAGCCACGCCTTTTAAACCCGCTGGTAGTAAGTTAAGCAGCACAGGGTAGGCTTTATCGGGGTTTAGCTCCCCACCCTGTATCATTTCGGTTTGAAAATTTCCCTGCTCGTGCAATACGTAGGCCGCAATACCGGGTATTACCACAATCAGGGGCATCAGCAATTTTAAAAATGCCGCAAACAATAAACCGCCACGGGCAGTTGGCAAATCAGCACCAAGGGCCCGCTGTGTAATGTATTGGTTACAACCCCAATAGTTTAGGTTTACAATCCACATACCGCCAATCAGCAACGTTAGGCCGGGCAGGTCCATATAATTTGGATTGTCTCGCTTAAATATCATATGAAAGTGATCGTTGGCGTGGGTCATCATAAGGTTAAAACCGTTTACTACGCCAGTGGTTCCAAATTGCTCCGATACCAGGTTTAACGACAGGTACGTTGTTACCAACCCTCCCATAATTAAAAAAAATACCTGTATAACATCGGTGTAGCCAATAACCTTCATACCACCAAGAGTAATAAAAATGGCAAAAACGGCCAGCACATACATGCAGGCAGTAATATTAAAACCTGATATACTGTTAATTGCAAGCGCCCCCAGGTACAATATAGAGGTTAGATTAACCACTACGTACAAAAGCAGCCAAAACACAGCCATAATCATAGCAACCGTACCATTATACCGCTGGCTTAAAAACTGCGGCATGGTATAAATTTTATTTTTTAGATATACCGGTATAAAAAAAACGGCAACAATAATAAGCGTTGCAGCGGCCATCCACTCATACACCGATATGGCTAGCCCCATTTTAAACCCGCTGCCACTCATACCTATAAACTGCTCGGCCGATATGTTTGAAGCAATCAGCGAGGCGCCAATAGCCCACCAGGTAAGCGAACCTTCGGCCAAAAAATAGTCGTGGGAGGCCGATATGGAAGCCTGCTTTTTTCGTTGATAAATCCAATAGCCATAACCGGCTACAATAACAAAATATATCAAAAAAACAATGTAGTCTGCAGTTTGCAACGATTTCATTATGGGCGTGTAGTTGGGTTAAGCAATCTAAAAAATTGGTTACTGTTTACAGTTTTTATGGGGTTGCTAAAGTAGTATGATTTGAACCATTAAAATTTTTTTGGGCAATTTTTTGGTAAAGGCCACCTTCTTTGACCAAATGGACCCCAACATTTAAAACATAAACAAATTATAGTACCACCTGGCTTTCCAGCAGCAACTTCCACCTCTGATAATGATCATTATACTCATTTACTTTTGTGGGTGTAATTAAACTTAATGGCTTTACCGCACTAAATGCCTCGGCGGCGGTACTATAAATGCCCGAGCCTATACCTGCGCCAATAGCAGCACCAACACTGCCATCGCAAGTAAACATTTCAACCGGTACATTAAGGCTGTTTACAAATGCGCTGGTAAAAACTTCGCTTAAAAACATATTTGCTTTGCCTGCCCGTATTACGGTTGGGTGTATACCATTCTGCCGCATAATATCCAACCCATACTTAAATGCAAAAGCAATCCCTTCCTGGCTGGCGCGTACCAGGTGTGCCCTTTTGTGTACATTAACATCAAGCCCGCCAAACGTGGCGCCCACTAATTGGTTACCCAGCATACGCTCGGCACCATTGCCAAAAGGCAATACTCTTAACCCATTGCTGCCTATATCCACTTGTGCGGCCTCGTTGTTTAATTGCTGGTATGTATGGCCTGCCCCAGCCGTATCTTTTACCCAACGGTTTAAAATACCGGTACCGTTTATGCACAGTAACACGCCAAGGCGCCTGTTGGTGGCCGAATGGTTTACGTGGGCAAAGGTGTTTATCCGCGATTGTGGGTCGTAAGCCAATTGATCGCTTACACCGTAAATAACGCCCGATGTACCAGCTGTTGCCGCTACCTCGCCAGGGTTTAACACATTTAACGAAAGTGCATTGTTAGGCTGGTCGCCAGCTTTGTAGGTTACAGGTATGCCGGCGGTTAATCCCAACTGTTCCGCCACGCCCATCAATACCTCGCCATGATTACTAAAAACCTGTTGTATGGGAGGAATAAGCGAGGTTTCAAAACCAAAATACTCCATCACCTCCCCCGAAAGCTTTTCTTCTGTAAAATCCCAAAAAATACCCTCGGATAACGCAGAAGCACTGGTGGTAATTTGCCCGGTAAGTTGCATGGCAATGTAGTCGCCTGGCAGCATTAGCTGGTCAATCTTTTGAAACAATGCCGGCTCGTTGTTTTTAACCCAGGCCAGTTTTGCCGCGGTAAAATTGCCCGGCGAGTTAAGCAGGTGTTGCAAACTTTTGTCGTGTCCTATGGCATCAAAAGCTGCATTACCAAAAGGAACGGCCCTGCTATCGCACCAAATAATTGAATTTCGCAACACCTCTTTGTTTTTATCAACCACCACCAACCCATGCATTTGGTAGGCTATGCCAATGGCAGCTACGTCTTTTAAACTTACATTGCCATTGGTCGATAAACTTGTAATGGCCTGCTGCACGCATTGCCACCACATGGCAGGGTCTTGCTCGGCCCAGCCCGCCTGTAGCGATATTATTTCATTTTCAACACTGGGGTATTGGGCCCATGCAACGCATTGTTGTGTTTGGCTATCAACCACCGAAACTTTTATGCTGGAGGTGCCAATATCAATTCCTAATAATAACATGAAGTGAATTTTGTTAAATGAAGTGTGCAATAATAGTTGACCGGTTGTATAGAATTAAAAGGAGAGCCTTTTATTTGTTAATGGTGTTTGTCTTCTTCCAACCCCATAATATAAATGCTGGCAGGGCCCTTGCCCAGGTATCTACATCGTGTCGTCCATCCTCCAGTTCGCAGTAGCAAATATGCTCGTTGTTATACCCTTTTGCCTTTAGCGTTACTATCATATCCAATGCATCATCAATTGAGTCGATAATACCGTTGTTGTTACGGTCGGCCGTTTCGTCAAACCAACCTGTTTGAAAATAAAATTTTAACCATGGATAAAAACCGCCATTGCGCACCTGCATATGCATAATGCGGTCTTTCTCGTTGTCGTACCCATCCTCGTATGCCTTGCGGCGCCACCAAAGCGAACCGCTAAATACGCCCACTTTGGCAAACTCGTTGGCATGGTTCCATACAATATCCAATGCACTTAGGCCGCCCATACTAAAGCCCGCAAACGACTTTTGCTTAAACGACAAAATATTGTAGCGCTTTCGTAAAAAGGGCAACAGCTCATCAAAAATAAATTTATTGTACAAGCCCGACCGCAACCCCAAACCTTTGTAGTCGGGCTGGCAAACCGTACCATACTCAAGGTTACGGTCGGGCCCACAGTGTATACCTACACACATTAAGGGTTCAATTTTTTCGCCTTCCATTATACTATGCAAAATGTGTTCAAATTCCATTTTTATAAGGTCCTGGCCGTCGTTTATCAATAAAAGGTTCAGGTGGCCGTCAACAGGCAGTTGCCTCGGCACATACACATCCACCTCCACCGGGCGTTCAAGGTAGTCGCTATGTAAAGCCATTCGCTCCCTGGTTATTAGCAACGAAATTTCTTTATGATGTTTTGTTTTTGGTGTAGGCATGTTTTCAAATGTAGCGAATTATGGTTTTCGCAACACAGCAAGGCTTTTGGTAATGAAAGCCCCTAAGCATCATACCTGCTGTTGGTTTACAGTAGTATCGCAAATTGTAAGGGCAACTTCAAAATATTAATAATGTCAAACCCCCAACTTGCCCTTATATTAGTATATCAAAATTTATTAATACCGGTTCCATCCATTAATGTACAACACATTGTTTACGCCAATGCACATAGCCGAAGCAATTACGCATGCAACTATCTCCCAAAAAACAACCCTGATACAATCGCATCTGCCATCATTTTTAAAACTATCCTACACTTCACCGCTTCAAAAATTGAATATTAAATGAAACGCTTTATCTACCTTTCTACCATCTATATTAACCAACTATAAAAATTGCAGTATGAAAAAAATAGGTATCCTTTATGGTAAGGAAAGAAGTTTTCCACCAGCACTCATCGATAGTATTAACAGCAAAGGAGTGGATGGCATAATAGCCGAGCCGGTAAAAATTGATAAAGTAATGCAGGGCGTGTCATCGGGCTATTCGGTAATTATTGACCGTATTAGCCAGGACATTCCGTTTTATCGTGCATTTTTAAAAAACGAGGCTTTAACAGGCACCGCGGTTATCAATAATCCATTTTGGTGGAGTGCCGATGAAAAGTTTTTCAATAATTGCCTTGCCACCAAAATTGATGTTCCAGTGCCCAAAACAGTTATATTGCCCTCACGCGATCTTCCGCAGGATACCAGTAATGAATCGTTCTCTAACCTTACTTACCCGCTAAACTGGACATCTATTTTTGAATACATTGGCTTTCCTGCCTATATGAAACCCTTTGCAGGAGGGGGCTGGAAAAACGTATATAAACTGGATACCCCCGAAAGCTTTTTTGAAGCACACGGCGAAACCGGTGAACTGGTTATGATGCTACAGGAGGAAATTAAGTTTGATGAATACTACAGGTGTTACTGCATTGGTGGAAAGCATGTACGGATTATGCCGTACGAACCACGCAACCCCTTCCACCTGCGCTACCGTGCCGATTTTGCCCCCACTGCCGATCGCCTGCAACAAATGGAAGAAATTGTGCTACGCATTAACCAGTACCTGGGCTACGATTTTAATACTGTTGAGCTGGCAGTACGCGACGGAATACCATATGCCATTGATTTTTGCAACCCCGCCCCCGACGCCGACATTAATAGTGTAGGCCAGGAAAATTTTGATTGGGTGGTAGAAACATCGGCAAATTATGCTATTGAAAAAGCAATAGCTTCAGAGTTTGGCAACGATAACCTTACCTGGGGAGAGTATATAAAAAGAAGTTCAACCAAACAACCGCTTTATTAGTCTGTTGTAATAACTGTACTTCAAATTAACCTAAACCATGGCGCATATAAGTTACAAACATTTTACCCTTGGGGTGGAGGAAGAATATATGGTAGTAGACCCCGAAACAAGGGAACTGAAAAGCCATGAGCAGAAAATTGTTATAGATGGCCAAAAGATCATTATGGATAAGGTGAAGGCCGAAATGCACCAGGCGGTAGTAGAGGTAGGCACCGATATTTGTGAAGACATTGACCAGGCATTTCGTGATGTGGCTACCCTTAGGGGAACCATTTCCCAAATAGCCGGCGACCATGGTTTATGGGTAGGTGCCTCGGGCACACACCCCTTTAGCCATTGGGAGCGGCAACTGATAACCGACCACGTCAGGTATTCTGAAATTGTAAATGAGTTGCAGGAAGCAGCCCGCAGCAACCTTATTTTTGGCCTGCACGTACACGTAGGTATGGAAACCCGCGAAATGGCCATTCATATAGCTAACTCCGCCCGTTATTTTTTGCCACATGTATTTGCCCTTAGCACAAACAGTCCATTTTGGGTGGGCAGGCTTACCGGTTACAAATCGTTCCGCACCAAGGTGTTTGATAAATTTCCACGCACCGGCATACCCGATTATTTTGAAAGTATTGAAGCCTACGACACGTACATTAAGCTTTTGGTGAAGACCAACTGTATTGACAACGCAAAAAAAATATGGTGGGACCTTAGGGTTCACCCGTTTTTTAATACGGTAGAGTTTAGAATTTGCGATGTACCAATGACCATTAACGAAACAATCGCCATTACCGCCTTGTTTCAGGCCATTTGTGTTAAGCTGTACAAACTACGCACCGAAAACCTAAATTTTATTACCTACCCGAGGCTATACATTAACGAAAATAAATGGCGCGCCAGCAGGTATGGTATTGATGGCACCATGATAGATTTTGGTAAAGAATCAGAAGTAAACACCCGCGTACTTATATATGAATTACTCGATTTTATAGACGATGTGGTTGACCACCTTGGCAGCCGCCATGCAATAGCCCACGTGCATAAAATATTGGAAAGAGGTACGGGTGCCGACCGCCAACTGGCAGTATATAACGAAACCAACAGCCTTATTAAGGTAATGGATTATATAAACAGCCAGTTTTTGACCACCGATTAAGTGCCATTTTATTTTGGTAAAAAAACTATTGAAATGGTTGGTAAAAAAAGCGCCGGTGGCCCTTACCAAAAACGAACTATACGACCGGCTGACCGAAATAATTGTACAAAAAGTTTGCGGGGCCACCGATGTTTGTGTAGATGTTGGCGCTAACGACGGTAAGGTGTTGGCCATGTTTATTAAACATTGTCCCAAGGCTATGCACCTGGCTTTTGAGCCTTTACCACATTTTTTTAAACTACTGGTGCGCAAATATGGAAGTGCCTGCCATGTGTACCCAACCGCAATTGCAAGCAAAAAAGGAACAGCAGAATTTATTTTTGTAAAAACAAACGCCGCTTATAGCGGGCTACGAACCAGGCCATATCCTAAAAATGAAACAATAGAACATCTAAATGTAGCTACCGATACATTAGATAATATGATTGGTCCGATTACCAACGTCAAATTAATTAAACTCGATATTGAAGGCGGCGAATTTGACGCGTTGGTTGGCGGCATTAAAATCATTGACAGTTGCTATCCGGTAATTTTGTTTGAATTTGGCCAGGGGGGATCAACGGCTTACGGGATTACTGCAGATGTGATTTTCAGTTTTTTTTCTGCCCGACGTTACCGCGTATACACTTTACAAAAATTTATAAAAAATAAACCTTCATTGTCGCTTCAGCAACTTGAGCATTACTACCAAACAGGCGATGAATATTTTTTTGTAGCAAGTTTGGAAGCAAAATAAAGGTTTTGCAGGGTTTGGTTTTTGTGTATATTATTTATGCCAACTGGCAGGTGAACGGGCATTTTAATTTAAAATGTATTTTTGTAGTAATGAATTTTAGCGATAAGAAAACAGTACGGGTAGCCATTCTTGATTTGTACGAGGGCGTGGCCAATCAGGGTATGCGATGTATACGCGAAATAATAGACAATTGGTCTATTGAAAACAATGTGGATATTGAACGTGATGAGTTTGAGGTAAGGCTGCTGGAAGAAATGCCCGGTTTGGAGTACGATCTCTACATATCATCGGGCGGCCCCGGAAGCCCTATGGACAGCGAAGGCAGCACTTGGGAGGAAAAATTTTTTAACTGGGTACAGGTCCTTGCTGACTACAACAATAACCCCGATAATTCCCAAAAAAAATATGCGTTTTTTATATGCCATAGCTTTCAGCTAATGGCACGCCAATTTAATATTGGGGCTGTTCGTAAACGCAGGTCTACTGCCTTTGGCATATTTCCAATACACATGTTACCCGAGGGCGATAATGAATATTTGTTTAAAGGGCTTTGTGATCCGTTTTATGCCATGGATAGCCGCGATTACGAGGTAGTTGAACCCGATCATGTGCAACTGGCAGCGTTAAATGCAACTATTCTTGCCATTGAAAAAGAAAGGCCGCATGTGCCTTACGAGCGGGCCATTATGGCGGTGCGCTTTAACAATTATTTTATAGGAACACAGTTTCACCCCGAGGCCGACTCTATCGGTATGACCATGTACCTGCAACGCGAAGACAAAAAGAAAACGATTGTTCATAATTATGGATTAGAAAAATGGCAAAGCATGATGAAACAATTAAATGATCCCGACAAAATAATGTGGACATATAACCACTTGCTACCCAATTTTTTAAACCTGGCGATACATTTACCAACAGCTACAACCACCCCGGCGTTGCGCTGTTAAGCACTTTTCATTTTTAACCTGCCCGGGCAAATATTTAGCATAAAAGTGCAACAGGTGTTTTAATCATTTTTACTTGCTTACTTTTAAAAAGCACAAATAATTATCCATGATACCTTTGGTAAGGCAACAGTACAACCAAGCGTTTAGCCACGAAAAATACATGGCTTACCTACAGCAACTAAATAATAACCAACCGGCTCCAATTGCGTTTCGCGTGGCAGAAACGCCGGTTTTTTGCGATGCTGCCTTTACAAAAAAAATGTTGGATGCCTGCGAAAGTATTGTGGATGTAATAGTGGCGCCCAGCTTTGAAGCAATGACCAATGCATCGCTACCACCCGGCGAAACTGTGCCTAACCAAAACCAACAGCCCAATTTTATAGCCTTCGATTTTGGCGTTTGCAAAAATGAGGCGGGTGGGCTGGAGCCCCAATTAATAGAAATGCAGGGCTTTCCCACCCTTTTTGGTTTCCAGGTTTTGCAGGACGAAACACTGCATAAAGTGTTTAATATTCCCGACAATTTTACATCGTATTTTAACGGCTACAACCGCAATTCTTACCTAACTGTACTAAAGGAAATATTGGTGGGCAATCATCCAACAGAAAACGTGATATTGCTTGAAATTTTGCCTCATCAGCAAAAAACCAATATTGATTTTTATTGCACCGAAGCTTACACGGGCATTAAAATAGTTTGCCTTACTGAGCTAATAAAAAAAGATAACCAACTTTACTACCTCCTTAATGGAAAAGAAACACCGGTTAAAAGAATTTATAACCGTATTATTTTTGACGACCTGAAACAGCAATTGCCCGAAATTCAGGAAAAAGGCAAAATACTATATGAAAACCTTGATGTAGAATGGGTACCGCACCCCAACTGGTTTTTTAGGGTAAGTAAATACACTTTGCCATTTATTAAACATGCTTACGTGCCTGAAACAAGGTTTTTAAATAGTTTGGACGAGATGCCTGCCGACCTGGAAAATTTTGTGTTAAAACCGCTTTTTTCGTTTGCCGGCCAGGGAGTTATAATAGATGTTACCAGGCAAGACATTGACAAGGTAACCGATAAGCAAAACTGGATATTACAGAAGAAGGTACACTATGCTGACGTAATTGAAACCCCCGACGGAAATGCAAAAGCCGAAATACGCATATTTTATTTTTGGAAAGATGGTGAGGCCCGCCCATTTGCCACCCACAACCTTGCCCGGTTAAGTAAAGGCAAAATGATAGGCGTTAGGTATAACGAAAACAAAACATGGGTGGGTGGTACCATTGCATTTATGGAAAAGCCGACCATGTAGTTACACCGTTTTTTAAAACATATTAAACAAGGTATGCTCCATGGCTACCTGCCATTGTTGTTGGGTTAAGCGGTTCATATTGCCCGATACCTGAAACCTGTAGCCTACATTAAGCTTGGTATTACTGTTAAAAATAAACTGCAACGCAGGTGCAAGGTCTATACTATAATGATCTTTATCCAATGCCCTCATCCCTAACATTTCAAGGTATACGTTTACGTTGGTTTGATTATAACTGACATACTTACGGGGTAGCAAAAGGTAGCCTGCCGACAGCGAATAATTAATCATGTTATAGGCAAAGGTTTCGCGGGGCAGCTCGCTTTTGTTATTGTTAAATACATTTAGGTACGAGGCGCTGCCCGATATTGCCAGTTTGTTTAACAACTGTGTAGCAATTAATCCAACCTGTGCCCCATTGTTATCACCATCAAGGCTGGCATCCATATAACGGTAGGGGTTGCGCGTTAAGCTGGCATCGGCAAAGGCAGCTAGCCTAAAGTGTTTATGAATATCGTCGTTGCTGTAAAAACGGTACTTGGCGTATACCTTTCCACTTTCCAGCTTCATTTGTTTTTGGTAATAGTTTGAAACGCTTGTACTAACGTGTAGCATCCAATTTTTATTAATGCCAAACATTACCTCTGGTATAATGCGCCGCGCCGCATACCCGTTAACCTGGCCGGCAAAACGCCCCGTAACCTTAAGCCCTATTGAGTTTGAAGGCATATTAGATGCCGGTTCGGTAAATATATACAACTCCTGGCCGCTTGCAATAGTAAATACAAGCAGCCAGCAGCTAATAATAACTACTGATTTCATACAAATATTTTTTGGAATTATAAAAGTTTTTCCAATAGTTTTTCCAATGTTTCCTTTTCTACATCGCGGGCAATAAGGTTACCCTTTTTATCAATTAAAAAGGTTGAAGGTATGGTTTGAAGGTTCCATGTTTGGGTAAGTTCGTTACCATAAGCTGCCTTTAGGTCAATTACATTTTTCCATTTCATTTTATCCTGTTGAATGGCCTTTAACCAACTGGGCTTGTTATCGTCAAGCGATACACCAAAAATTTCAAAACCTTTGTCGTGGTATTTTTCATACACCGGCATTACTTCCTTATTATTACGGCGGCATGGCCCGCACCACGATGCCCAAAAGTCTAACAACACTACTTTACCCCTAAACGACGAAAGGTTTATCATTTCGCCATTGACATTGGGTAACGATATTTCGGGTGCTTTGCTACCCTGAGGCGGCTGTGCATGGCTGGCATTGGCTACTGCAAACAGGCAAATAATTGCCACTACTAATTTTTTCATTTGTTGGTAATGTATGGTGGCCGGGCAGTATTGCCCGGCCACCTGGTAAACATAATTATATAGTTACGTGATAAATACGAACACCTTCCACAGACGCCTCTTTACTACAGCAACTTTTCATGGTGCCTGTATTTATGCATTCCATTTTTGTCATGGCTGCATACTTATTATAAACCTTGTCGGCAATAAACTTTTTATCAACCAACTGAACGGTGAATGCTCCATTTAATACCTGTGGTTTAACACCTACAAAATGAAAGTTCTCGCCATCCATAACAATATGTGTGTCATTTTTTATTACTACGTCGTTAAAGTTGCCGGTAACTTTTAAATTGGCTACCGAAAAACCTGCACCTTCCACAGCGGTTCTTATTTCGTCAAAACTTACTTTAGAATCTTTTTTAAAGGTGATGGTAAACGATGATTCTTTTATGTTCGACTGTACTTTTTCTGCAAAGGGCAATTTCTCCAATGCCTTATAAATAGCTTTACTGCACATGGCACAGGTTAATCCGCTGGCCAGCAGTTTTGCTGATGTAAACTGGGCTTGCACCTGAAAACTTACCAGTGCAGCCAATATTATTATCAAAATCTTTTTCATATAATTTGTTTTATACACGGCATTCTATTTTGCCTTAAAATTATTGCTGAGCTTATAACATGAAGCGATTAGCAATACCATTGAAAGCATTATAAAATACCGGGTTTTTTAATTACTGTTGGTTAACGGCTACTGCTTTTTTTGTGGCTTTGCAGCAACCCCTGGTTTCGCCGGCATAGTTGCAATTGGGCATGTTGCAATTTTCGATGTTGCAGTTTTCCATAATACACTTTTTAGTTGCTGATGCTGACGAAGGTTCAATAGCTTCCTTACGCTCGTATTTGCAGCAACCTGGCAGTGATTGGTAGGTTTCATCGGGTGCAGAAAAATGCCCGGTATCGTGACCAACCGCAGCTACTTTTTTTTCTATTTGGCTTAAAGAAACTTTTGCCGGAAAGGTTAGGGATAACATATGTGTATCCTCGCTCCAAACCGCGGTGGTTGCACCGGCTTGTTTGGCAGCTTTTTCAATTCGGTTTTTACACATTTCGCAATTGCCCCACACTTTTACACTATCGGTGGTGGCACTTACAGTGGCATATACATTTTGATTGGTTGAAAAGCTTATAGCCATAATAACAGCCATAAAAGAAATTAATAGTTTCATTGTATTTGATGTTAGAAATTAAAAAATGATGGTCAGCACATATTACATGTACTGTTAGTTACAAAAATAATTACCTTATCAAATTCGAAAAACACAATGTAAAACCAGTGGAGAAGGTTGACCTATATCAGGAGGGCGCTGGTTGGCAGCAATATAAACTTTTTGAGTAGTTATTTTAGAAACATCCATTAGCGAAATAGCCTGTGGAAGCAATTTTTGACCGGTGTTGAAGGTAACATCAGAGGTGGATTGTTTGTATGCATCGTTCACTTTAATTACAGTAAGTTCATCCTTACAACAATCGCCGGAGGGCTCTTCGGGGCCGCACATACAACTTTTCAGCGATATGCTATCAACCTTAACCGATGCGAGATGCCCCATACAATAATGCAGGTTTATGATGGTTCCGCTACTGGCAGAAGCATATAAAACAATCAATATAAGGACAAATATTTTTTTCATTAAAGATGACAAAAGTAATAACATAAACGTAAATCAGGTGCTTTTAGTGCCGGGTAAAGTCATTTTTAAGGTAACATTATCAATACCTCATAGCCATATAGTACCATTACGTAAACAACACGGGGAAGCGCTTTAATTAGTTGTGCTTTGATAAAAAACTGCTGATGTATTTATTAAAGAGATGTACGACGTCCGCCCGGCTATTGCCAATCGGACGGGCAATACAAGTAACATGCATATTCTAATACCAGCTTCAAAAAAAAATCCTTACATCAACAGCGTTGTCCACAGCCAGGGTACGGCTTAATTTATAAACGTCCACCAAATACCCACCCTAACCCACAGGCCCCTTTCGGGATAGTGAGGGGCATTTAGGTTTTCGGCGGTGAACCCAATATTATTTCCACTTACGTTCAGCGCATTTATATTTTCCACCCGCACATACGCTTTAAACGATTTAATATTAAAATCGAAAAACAGGTTTATAGTTGGCCTGTTGGCAAAAGTAGCGCTATCCTGAAATACGTATTGGCCCGTAAGCGGGCTGTAATTGTATGCCTTAAATGGCGTATTGTACCTTAACTCCAAACCGGTGGCTAAATAAAGATTCTTGTACAAATTTGCCTCAAGGTTAATGCGGTTGTTGGTATACACCAGCGGAATGCTTACCGGCGCTGCACCGGTTTCCTTTTGCACATGTACCTCCGAAAACAGGCTCCATAGTTTAGATAATCGAACTACTTTTTCGGCCGAAACGTGTAAAACATTAAAGAGTGTACCCTCCTGCCTCGCCTGTAAAAATTGTTGAAAATAGAGGTAGTTGCTCATCAAAAAATACTCTCCGTTTAACTTTAACCCCAGTTGTGCATTGTTTATAGAAGCATATAACCTTGTAATATTTTCTTTATTAAAACCACCAGCAGGTTTTGTGGTAGGAAAACTGGTTTCACTGCGATAAATAAAAGAAGGACTTCGGTTTACGTTTTGAAATCCTACTTCTATAGCACCTAATTTTTTACTTAAATAACGTTGAAGACTTAACCTGAGGGCATAGTCGCCATTGTTTAGACCTACCAGGTACAATTGCCCATTAGCGTTAAGGTTCCATTTTTGGTTGCGCGTACGGTTGCGGTATTCGCCGTTGAGTGATATGTTGTAATAATTACCAGTTCTTGTATTAAAGGTGCCGGTTAGGTTTTGTAAGGCAGCCCCTACTTTTAAAAACTGGTTTGCATTCTTTTTTTCAGGAAATGAGACTATACTAAAGTCGTTGTTGATTTCCGTCCACTTATCGGTAAAACTCAGCGTATCGCCCAAAGTGGTGTAGCCAAAGTATTTAAGATAATCAGCCTTTTTTGTTTCGTATTGTACGCGGTCAAGGTATTGGTACTGCCTGCTGCTGTAAGTAAACGTGTGTTGAAACCGTATACGTGGATAGAATAGTTTGTAGGTGGTGCTATCGTTTACCACCAGGCTGTCTTTTTGCCCCAGGTCGTACTGGTGGCGATATAGCAAAATGGTTTCCCTATTTAAATTACCGGTGTTAATAGTAGTGTTGAAAAAATTACGCCCTGCCAGTTGGTCGCCACCAAGCCGGGTGGGCAACAAATAGCGGTCGGTAAAACGGCTGTCATTTAAAAGGCTGTCAAACTGAACCCCGCCATTTTCGCTCGACAGTAATTTGTTGGTAATATAAATACCATAAGCTGAATAACGCTTATTGCTGCTTACATAATTTCCGTTTATTCTAAAGCTATTGTGGTTGGTATTTTGGCTTTTAAAACTTCCCGGCGAATTAATAAAACGATATTGAAACCCAAGGTTAAAATTAGGCCGCACGTTTTGGGTATGCACAATATTTATCATCTGCTCGCTTTTGCTGCCAAGCAAATAGCCAAGTTCGGTGTAAGGCCGCGTTGTTTGGTAAAAACGGGTATCCTGTACGGTTAACCTGTATGGGTCGAAGGCATGAAAGCCGGCATCCCACCCCGGCGCCATAAAAGGCTTGAATAACAACGATTGTGCTGCACCGCCAAAATTACCCAGGGTGTAAAAACTAGGCGCCAGCGGGTAACGCCTGGTAAAATCGTTGAGCGATGAGTCGAAATACATGATACGCGACGAATCGAACAGGCGGTAATTAATAGTGATAGAGTCAGCAAAATTATCGCGTTTTAAAAATCCCGAATCCTGTTTTGCCGATGCCGGTAGCGGCCTTCCATTTCGATCGTATTGAACGTTTTGCGTTTGTCCACCACCGCCACGATTGGGAATATTGGTTCGCGGAAAAGATTGAGCATACAGGTTGCCAGCCAACAAGTACAAAAGCACTATACCCAAACCGGCCTTGAAAAATAATCTGCTACTCATGAAGGAAAATTCTGCAAAACAAGCCGCAAAGTAACAGTAAAGCCATCAAATAAAAAGTAAACGTTAGGGTGGGCTACGTACCAGTTAACCGGTAAACCGTTGCCTCAAAAGCGCCTGCCAAAACTTATTGCTCAATTAAAAGTCACCACCCATGCTACAACTCGCCTACCAGGCTGGTAAATATTTTGGTAAGTTTAGGTTCCGCATTTTTAGCCGCCTCCAACACCTCCTGGTGGGTTATGGTATTTTGCTCTTCTCTAATGCCAATATCGGTTATCACACTCATTGCAAATACCTGCATGCTGCAGTGGCAGGCGGTTATTACTTCCTGCACTGTACTCATGCCCACTGCATCGCCGCCAAGTGTTTTTATTAATTGGTATTCAGCCCTTGTTTCAAACGTAGGGCCTGTAACGCCGGTGTACACACCAGTATGTAGGGCAATTCCCAGCCTTTCGCCAATAGTTTTGGCTTTGGCAATAAGGGCAAGGCTGTAGGGCTCGCTCATATCGGGAAAGCGGGGTCCAAGGCCTTCTTCGTTTTTACCTACCAAAGGGTTAACAGTAAAAAAGCTGATATGGTCGCGAATAATCATAAGGTCGCCCACCTTAAAATGCTGATTAGTGCCGCCGGCGGCATTGCTTATTAGTACTGTTTCTACGCCCAGCATTTTCATTACCCTTATTGGATAGCAAACCTGCTGCGGGCTATAGCCTTCGTAAAAATGAAACCTGCCTGCCATAACTACAATTTGCTTTCCACCCAGTTTACCAAAAATCATTTTACCACTGTGGCCTTCCACCGTACTTACCGGAAAGTGCGGGATATCGCTGTAGCTGATCTCTTTTTCAACATCTATTTCGCTAATAAAATTGCCTAAACCGCTGCCCAGCACTATGCCAACTGTAGGTACATGATGGTATTGCAGTTTAATAAATGCAGTGGTTGCCTGCAGTTGCTGTATAAAATCAGACATTTAAAATGGTATTATTTAACGTTGGTAAAGATAATGAACCAACTGCTTCTCTTTGGATATTAGAGGCTGACGACAGGACTAAAATGAATGAACACACCTGTAAAATAATTATGGAGCCAGCATATTGAATGGGTACATTGGCAGGTTACGGATAATCCAAAAAACAAGTACCACCAATAATAATGTGACCGCAAAAACCGGGGAATACCAAAACTTTTGCAACCTGTTAGGCCTAAATCGCGCATGGTTGTAAAAAAGTCCTGTAGCCAGTACTGGTATGCTTGTAACAAATAATATATTATACCCAATTGCCTGCAAAATATGGCCGTGCAGCAACGCAGTAAATGCACGCTGGCTACCGCAGCCGGGGCAATACAAACCTGTTATTGTGTGGAAAGGGCAGGGTGGCAAAATGGTCATTACCAACGGGCCCGCGCTAAAATACACCACTATCAATACAAGTAAAATGTAAAGAGGAAACAGGCTAAAAAATTGATATTTCATATGTAATTAATAACCTGCACGTTGAGAATTCCAAATTGCCCACCCACCAAAAAACACCGCTATGATAATATAGATTACGGCAACCCCAAGTGCTACAAAAAAACTTATTTTGGTCCACTTGGCCGCCTGCTCACTAGCAAAACGGGCTCCCTCATAATCGCCCTGGCTATATTTTGTATTTACCTGTGTTGCATACACAATGCCCGCAACGCCAAAAGGTAAACAACAGAAAAGGGTTGCTAATATCGACTCAACCAACCAATTTTTAGGAGGCTCAGATGGTGCGCCTTGCTGCCTTGTAAAATCCATAAAACTTATTTTACTTAAATGTAAAATAAATTGGTTACAACAACAAGCACCGTGTTAGCACCCTGGCGTTTAACAACTAAATAATTTAGTAGGCACGGGCAAACAATACCCTTTGGATTGATGGTTTGCCTGTTAATATACATACACCATCACTTAGCGGATTGTTTAACGGAATACAGCGTATAGTTGCTTTTGCCAGATCCTTTATTTTATCTTCTGTTTTGGAGGTGCCGTCCCAGTGCGCCGATACAAAACCACCCTTATTGTCCAGTATATCCAAAAACTGGTCCCAGCTATTGGCCTCTGCAATATTCGCTTCGCGAAAAGCGGCAGCCTTGTTGTAAATACTGTTTTGGATAGTATTTAACAGTTCAATGATATTGCCAGCCAGTCCATTTATAGGCATGCTTAGTTTTTCTTTGGTATCCCTACGTGCCACTTCAACTACGTTGTTGGCAATATCCCGTGCGCCTATGGCAACCCGTACCGGCACCCCTTTCATTTCGTACTCGGCAAATTTCCATCCTGGGCGGTTATTATCATTATCGTCGTATTTTACTTTTACGCCGGCCTGCTTTAACTCCTTTACCAGCGCAATTACTTTTTCATCTATCTGTTGCTTTTGCTCTTCTCCCTTAAAAATGGGTACAATCACCACTTGTATTGGTGCCAGTTTTGGCGGCAACACCAGTCCATCATCATCGCTGTGGGCCATTACCAACGCGCCAATTAACCGTGTGCTAACACCCCAACTGGTTGCCCACACATAGTCCAGCTTATTTTCCTTATCGCTAAATTTTACATCAAATGCTTTGGCAAAATTTTGCCCTAAAAAATGCGACGTACCAGCCTGCAAAGCTTTGCCATCCTGCATAAGCGCTTCAATACAAAAGGTGTCAACCGCCCCGGCAAAGCGCTCATTGGCGGTTTTCACCCCTTTAATAACAGGCATTGCCATAAAGGTTTCTGCAAATTCGGCGTATATACCTAACATCTGCATAGTTTCTGCCATGGCTTCGGTAGCCGTTGCATGGGCGGTATGCCCTTCCTGCCATAAAAACTCGGCAGTACGCAAAAACAGACGGGTACGCATTTCCCAGCGAACCACGTTAGCCCATTGGTTAATCAATAATGGCAGGTCGCGATAGCTTTGTATCCATGTTTTATAGGTGTTCCAAATAATGGTTTCGCTGGTTGGCCTTATAATCAGCTCTTCTTCCAGTTTTGCCTCGGGGTCAACCACAAGCCCGCCACCATTAGGATCGTTTTTTAACCTGTAGTGGGTAACTACTGCACACTCTTTGGCAAAACCCTCAATATGGGCCGCTTCTTTACTTAAAAAACTTTTAGGTATAAATAGCGGGAAGTAAGCATTTTGATGCCCGGTGTCTTTAAACATTTTATCAAGTTGGTCACGCATGTTTTCCCACAACGCAAAACCATATGGTTTTATAACCATACAACCCCGTACGGCACTGTAATCGGCCAGTCCTCCTTTTATAATAAGATCGTTGTACCATTGCGAATAATCCTGCTGCCGCGAAGTAATTTCTTTACTCATAATTTATCTGTTTTTAAGGCCGGTAACCAAGACATCATACACCATTTTTATTACCAATACATTAACATTATCAACTATAAATCTTATAGATTGGCTAAATTTTTGCCATTCGTCATTATCGCCCTTTTTTGCGGGGCAAAAGTAGTAACTTCATCATCAATAAATACCTAAAAACTGTCACATGAAACATATACTTACCTTGTTTATAATAGCAACCTTATTTACAAGTTGCTCTACAGCCTTCAAGGCTGCCCAAACGCCCGACGATGTTTATTTTTCGCCAACAAAAGTAAAGTCAGATAATTATCAAACTGCCTCAAGCCGCGACCGCTATCAGGAAAATATCAATTACCAGGACGATAGGTTTTTGCGAATGAAAGTTAGAAACCAAAACCGTTGGAACCAGATAGATGATTTTAATTATTGGTATGACAGCAGGTACGATTATATGGCCTTTAATAATTTCAATAACGGTTTTAATAATCAATTTGGATTTAATAATGGCTTTAATAATGGCTTTAATAACGGCTTCAACCAGTGGAACGGTTTTAATACTTTCAACACCTTTAATCAACCGTACGGTTTTGGCAGGTTTGGTAACAACAATTGTTTTAGTCCTAATTATTTCGGTTATGGTGGCATTTACTCACCTATTTATCCTGTAGTTTATTATCGTAATCCAAAAGTGTATAGCGGGGTTACAGGCAAAAGTAATCTTGGCACCTATTTAAATACCCGTTATAACAACAGCAACACCAATTACAATAAGGGTGATGCCCGCAACGATAATTTTGGCAACATGGTACGCCGGGTTTTAGCACCACCACAAAATGGAAATAATAATGGCAATAGTAGTAACAATAGCTATGACAGGCCGGCGCGGACAACTAACTCAACCTCGGCACCAAGTAACAGTGCCGGTGGGCGTAGTGGAGGATACAATAGTAGTGGCAGCAGTTCCAGCTCATCCAGACCGCCACGTAATTAATTACTTTTTTAATATTTAAAAAAAGCAGGCTTCATCATCCTGCTTTTTTTTAGCCTTTTTTTGAATGGAGATGCCTAAAAAAAATTAAATGAAAAAATATCTACCTGCCTTACTAAGCATATTTTTTACCACTGCAGTGGTGGCACAGGTACCCGAAGACGCTTTGCGAAGCGGCTTTTTAATCCCCAATGGTACGGCACGAAGTATGGCCATTGGAGGTGCAGTGGGAAGCCTTGGCGGAGACATTACCGCTAATAATGTTAACCCCGCCGGCATAGGCCTTTTTAAAACAAACGAGTTTGTATTTACGCCGGGTATTGGGCTAAACAACAATAAATTTAACTACCGCGGCGATGCATCGTCAAACAAAAAAAACGGTTTTAATTACGGAGCTACCGGTTTTATTTTTGGCACTCCTTCTCCAAAATATTCAAGGTGGTCAAGTACTGCATTTTCCATTTCGGTAAACCAGTTGGCAAACTATAATAACCGCACTTTTTACAGAGGTAGAAATGATGCCAGCTCGTTTAGCGAGCAGTACCTTGAAGAATTGGTTAAAGACAATGCAAGCCCTACAGCGGCCGAAGAGAATTATATTTTTGGCTCGTCGCTGGCTTACCGCACTTTTTTAATTGACAGTTTTATTTCTGCCGGAAGGCTTGGTTACCAGAGCCAGGCGTCGGTATCGCGTCCCGGCGCAGAAGGCGTACTACAAGAAAACGATATAACTACCCGCGGTGGTTACCACGAAATTTCGCTGGCTTTTGCCGGCAACATGAACGACAAACTATACCTGGGCGGAAGCGTTAACCTGCCGGTGATATACTACCAGCGCGACCAGCGTTTTAAGGAAAGCGACGCGAGTAACAATACCAACAACAACTTTAATTTTTTTGAATTTACTGAAAACAGCACCAGCCGCGGTATAGGTATCAACGCCAAGTTGGGTTTTATATATAAACCGCAGGAGTCCATCCGCCTGGGATTGGCCGTTCATACCCCTTCGTTTATTTCGTTTAGGGATAACATACGGGCAGCTATGACAACCGATACAGAAAATTACACCCGTAACGGCGTATTAACTGAAACAAGTGATAACCTGAACAGTGGCAACGCCGGCCAACGCGATTACAATATGAGTACCCCGTGGAGGGTTATAGGCAGCGCCAGTTATGTGTTTAGAGAAATAAACGACACCCGGCAGCAACGTGGATTTGTAAGTGCCGACCTTGAATATGTAAACTACCGCAGCGCCCGGTTTTACTCAAGCACACAGGGCGACGGCACAGGCGTAGACTATTACCGGTCGCTAAACGATAAAGTAAAAGAGTATTACAAAGGTGCCATAAATGCAAGGTTGGGTGGCGAGCTAAAATTTAACACGCTGATGGTACGTGCAGGGGCTGCCTACTTTGGCAACCCGAATGAACAAAATGCAACGCTAAAAACTAATAGAATTATAGCAAGCGGTGGTTTGGGTTATAGAAACCATGGCATATTTATAGACCTTACTTATGCCCACCAGTTCGTAAAAGATGTAAACTTTGCTTACAGGTTAAACGATAAGCCCAACACCTTTGCCACACAAACAGGTAGCAGGGGAAACATTATTGCTACTATCGGGTTTAAATTTTAAGCAACTTACCCTACTATACATTAAAAGGCATTTTTACCATAAATGCCTTTTTTATTTTGTACGAATTATGCCTACTTTTCCTGTAGGTTTTAAACAGTATCAACCAACAAAATAAACTGTACACTATGTTATGGAGAGGTAAAGAAGGCAGCAGCAATGTGGATGACCGACGTGGCAAAGGCGGAGGTGGGCTGGCTGTAGGCGGCGGTATCGGCGGTATTATTATTGTTATACTTTACACATTGCTGGGCGGCAATCCGTCGGACCTGGCGCAGCCGGGCAACCAGCCTGGCGCTGCCACCACCCAACTATCGCCCGAGGAGGCAGCCGAACAAGACAGCCTTGCGCAGTTTACCAAAGTAGTGTTGAAATATACAGAAGATGTCTGGCCTGACATTTACCGTAACTATAAAGAACCTCAACTGGTATTGTTTAGCGATGGAGTAAGCACCGCGGGGTGTGGCAGTGCCTCCTCGGCCGCCGGACCATTTTATTGCCCTGCCGACCAGAAAGTATACATAGACCTGTCGTTTTTTAAAGCACTGCGGGATCGGTTTGGCGCCCCTGGCGATTTTGCTATGGCCTATGTTATTGCCCACGAAGTTGGACACCACGTACAAAACCTTATGGGTACCAGCCAAAAAATGCAGGAACTACGGGGACAGGTAAGTGAAGTGGAATACAACAAATTATCAGTAAAGCTTGAGCTGCAAGCCGACTTTTACGCTGGTGTTTGGGCGCATTATGCTAAAAACGATTTGCGGGTAATAGAGGCCGGCGATATTGAAGAAGCCCTTGCAGCAGCCAACGCCATTGGCGACGATAAGCTGCAAAGCGAATCGCAAGGCCGCGTTGTACCCGATGCTTTTACCCACGGCACCAGCGCCCAGCGCATGTATTGGTTTAAAAAAGGCTTTGAAACCGGGGATCTGAGCCAGGGGGATACTTTTGGAGGGGCAAATTAAAAAGTAAAAAGTAAAAAGTAAAAAGTAGAAAGTAAAAAGTAAAAAGTCAAAAACGTGAAAGGTGAGACGTGAAAGGTTAGGCGTGAAACGTGAAAGGTAAATGGTAAATAGCTTGCAGCTTGAAACTTGAAACTTGTAGCTTGAAAATTGAAACTTGCAGCTTGAAACTTGCAGCTTAAAACTTGTAGCTTGAAACTCGAAGCTTGAAACTTGCAGCTTGAAACTTGCAGCTCGAAACTTGTAGCTTGAAACTTGTAGCTTGAAACTTGTAGCTTGAAACTTGCAGCTTTGAAACTTGCAGCTTTGAAACTTGAAGCTTGAAACTTGTAGCTTGTAGCTTACGATTTAAGACTCTTCCCTCCTTGTACCCGCGTACAGTTCGTATTCCAACAACCGGCAGTCTATTTTGCTGGTGTAAAATTCAATTCTTCGTTTGGCTTTGAGACCTATTTTTTTGGCCAGGTCAAGGTTGCCTGTAAAAATGTAGCCTGTGTAGCCTTTACACTGCTTTTTTAAAAAATCGCCTATGCGGGCATAGGTTTCCTCCAGTTCCGTTTCTTCGCCCAGGCGCTCGCCGTATTCGGGGTTGAAGAATACTATGCCGCCTGCTTCTTTAGGGATGACTGTTTCGGCAAAATCGCAGAGGCTAAAATCTATATACGTTTCAACGCCGGCTGCGGCGGCATTTATTTTTGAAATGTTGATGGCGTCTTCGCTAAGGTCGGTAGCAATGATGCGCAAGCCGGGTACTTCTATTATTTGATTGTCAAGTAAAAGGCGCTCTGCTGTGTATATGCTTTTGTCAAAACCCAATAGGTGCATAAAGGCATAATTGCTTCTAAACAAACCGGGACGACGGTTTGCGGCCAGCAATGCCGCTTCAATGGCCACAGTGCCCGAACCGCACATGGGGTTTACAAAGGGCAAAGCCCCGTTCCAACGGGTGGCTAGTATTGCAGCGGCGGCCAGCGCTTCAAGCATGGGTGCTTTACCTGGTATTTTGCGGTAGCCATGTTTGGCAAGTGTTTCGCCCGAGGTATCAATAAATATTTCGGCTGCGGTTTCGCGCCAAAATAAATGAACAACTGCTTGTTCAAGCGAGGGCCCCGTATCGGGGCGTTCGCCGGTTTCGTTTCGGATGCGGTCTACAATTGCATCCTTTACTTTAACGTTGGCAAATAAGGTGTTGGTAATGGTAGGATGGTCAACATTACTGGTAATAGTCATATAGCCATTACGGGCAATAATATTTTCCCACGGCATGGTAAAAAGAGCGTTGTATATTTCGTCGGGATTGTTGGCCTCAAAAGCTTTGAGAGAATACAATACCTGGCTGGCGCAACGCAGGTTTAGATTCAGCTTTATACAATTAAGCAGGCTTGCCTGTAATTCAATATAGGTGGGATTGATTTTTACCGGGGCAAAACCCAGTTCAATAATTTCTTGCTGAAGAAAGGGAGCAAGGCGTTTGTTGCAGGTAACCACTACCCTGCCGGGTTGTGCAAAATCGATCATAATAGAGGGCAAAAGTAAAACGGTAAAACCAAGGGCCTATAAATCTTTTTTGGCTTTGAGTCACAAAAATGAAGTGCTGACATTTTGTAAGTCAAAAACCAATTTATATAGTCCTGCATTTAATGTACAACTGGTTTTCAACCCGCATCGTCTCCCTTTGTTTTAACTGGTGGTTGGGTTTGCAAAAAAAAGATTCCAGCTTATCAGAATGAGCGCCTGTTAATCCTTTCAGCGAAGCAATATGATTATCGTGTACATAACACTCTTTAAGGTTTACCAGTTTTTTCAATTCCGTTATCGTGGCTATCTCATTAAACTGCACATACAATTGCTCCAGATTAATCAATTCCTCTACCCCTTGCAGGCTGGTGATGGCATTGTTATTTACAAAAAGACTTTTCAATTTGCGCAGATTGTTTACCGGTGTAATACTTTTTAGCTGGTGGTACGCCACTATTAAAATTTCAAGATTTATGAGGAGTGTTATCCCTGTCAGATCATTTACCTGAATGGAGGTATTTGGGTATGGTGCACCTGGCCCAGCTAACCTTAGCACCGGGCATACAAACAATTGAGCCAACTCGTTTTCGGTTGGCTCGTTTGCATGTTTAAAAAAAGTTTCGGCCAGCACCTGCCTCCATATTGCTGACAGGTTAAACCACCATTTTATAGTAAGCATTGAGGTAAATAACAGTTAATTACGTTGGGGAAATATCCCTTCAATTGCAATTAAAAAGGTTACGACCAAAAACGGCTGCATATTTTCGTGCGGCTGATTACCACCGGTAATTACAGTAATGGCACTTGCCGACCCCATATTGACCTGTGTACCGGTTTTTCGGTATTCCTTATCAAGCGTACCTGAGTTAGCAGCAAATGCATCAGTAGGGTCAGCAGTATCCCCGGTATTATTAATGCCTTTAGGGGTAACCGTTACCGGGTGGCTATGGGCGGGCATTTGGTTTATGTTTAGCGTAACATTTTGACTACCTCCGTTTTGGCCTACTATAAAGCTTGATAGGCCTGCACCCTGTCCCACGCCAATGGCACATCTTCCTCTTAAATCAGGCAATCCAAAGTCGGTGCGCCCATTGCCGCCATAAGTAGTACCTAAAATAGAAAACAAGGCAGTATTTTGCGATATGGACAATAATTGTCCATTACAAGGGGCATAGCCTCTTATGGTAAAATTTCCACCAAACATTGATATTTCTCCAAGATACGGTTCAGAAGGCATGGCAATAAATTTAGGATTGATTAATAAAAGATTTTTTTATAGATATTTTATTATTGGATAAGCAGGTATTGATGTTTACCCGCCGCCCATATTTAATAATTGTTTTAGCTATAAAAGGCTTGCCAGTTGATACAGTAATTGCATGGGCCTGCAATATAATAGCAACCATATCTTGTTTTTTATTTTGCATATAAGCCGTCAATAACGCTTCCAACTCAAACCGATTTAAGGTAAAAACGCGATTCAGGTTTGTTTTTGCTTCAAAAAAAGTAATGATAATATCGGATGGAAGTTTTGAATTAACACCCCAATATACAAAAGTAGGTAACGCCAACAACTGGTGTTTTTTAAACAGCATTAACTGGCCTTTTTGATAGGTTTGACCCGACGGTGGAACATGCGCAGCGATAACATTGTCATATTTACCCGGTTGAACCAAGCCATTGTTTTGTTCACAAAATTGTTTCCATGCCTTGCTTGGATCAGTAAACGCCTCCGGAGGCGAAAAAATATTGCCCACGGAACCAATGGCCGCCGTTGCAGTTAAAATGACGAGACTTCCCAAAAAACTTCGCCTGTTACTAAAGTGGTTTATCATGCTGTTAGGGTTTAACGAGTTTTTCGGTTCGTGTGGTTCGGCCATCTATTATTTGTAACAGGTACATGCCTGCCGGGTAATTTGAAAGATCGAGTATTTGCCGCCCCTGCGAAATTTTGTTGCTCATTAATCTACGACCTTTTAAATCTACAATCGAAATTTGGAGCATTAAAGGGGTGGATACCATTAACTGGTATTGACCGTTGGCAAAACGTTGAAGTGTGTACGATTTAAATACAGTAATATTTACACTTTCAATTTGGCTATAGGTAATTCGTCCATCAAAATCGGTTTGGGAAAGCCTGTAATTGTTTATGCCATTAACAGGGGCCACATCAATAAACTGATACTGTTGCGATACAGCACTGGTGCCTGCTCCTTTTACAAAGCCAATGTCCATCCAACCGGTTCCATTGCTGCTTTGCTGAATAGTAAAACCTTTGCTGTTTACCTCGGCTGTAGTGGTCCATTTTAACCGAACGGTTTGATTGACAGATTGGGCTGTAAAACTGGTTAAGGTAACGGGTAACGTCCCTAAACCAAGTACGGACAATGCAGTTGCGCCGGGGCAGTCGCCAGGCGTAACCTCGGTCCAGGTGCAACCTGTGGTAAACGACGAGGGCGGCAATGCCGTATTACAAGTGTTTTTAAAATACGGCTGCCCATCAAAAGCAAGCACCCAAACATTGTCGGGTGCGCCTATCCAAAAAATAGAAATGGCTATGTTGGGAAAGTTAAGAACAGTACCTGAGCCGGTATAGGCAACTTTACCTGCCTCCAAAGCAATTTCTTTGTTTAATAAGATGGGACCGTTAATACATTTTCCGGCAACCACGATGGTTTGGGCCAGTACGGGCGACAATAAAACTGTTAAAAATAGCAGTACGTACAATTTTTTCATAAGTTGTAAATTTTTCGCTAGTTATTGGAAGGTGTTGACATGTATTACAAATGTAATACAACAAGCTGAAGAGGCAACAATAATACATTTACCCATAAAAGAAAACAGGGGCCACAAAAAAAATTAAAACTATTGAGGGCATCTACTCCCGAAAATTAAAGGTGGCTTTGTATGTCGGATATACTTATGTTACTGGCGGTTTGCCATTTAATAGTGTCATCTTTTTTAAACCAAGTCATTTGCCGTTTGGCATATTGGCGGGTGTTGGTTTGTATGTTTTCAATTGCTTTTTCTATTAAAACCAATCCATTAAAATACTCAAACAATTCGCGGTAGCCTACGGTTTGCAGGGCCTGCAAATGTTGCAGCGGCAATAAGGTTTTTGCTTCGGCTATTAGGCCGGCTTTAACCATTTGGTGTACGCGACTATTGATACGTTCGTTTAAAACCGGGCGGGGCAGTTCAAGGCCAATTTTTATGATGCGGAAAGGCCTTGCTGTTGTTTGGCCCAATTGGTAAGTTGTAATGGAACGGCCCGATGCCTCAAGCACTTCAAGGGCCCTGAGCAGGCGATGCGGGTTTTGTTGTTCGCCAACCTGCCAAAAGGCGAGGTCGCGTTTTTGCACTTCGCTTTGCAGCCATAGGAGGCCTTGGTGCTGGTATTGCTCGGTTAGCTTTTTACGGACGTTGGCCGGGGTGGATGGGATGTTATCTATGCCATTGCAAACGGCTTTTATGTAAAGGCCGGTGCCACCTACCATTACGGCAATGGGGTTATTTGCAAATATTTTATTGGCAGCCTGCAGTGCATATTGTTCAAAAATGCCTGCATTTACCTGTTGCTGTATTGAATGCGAGTTAATAAAATAGTGTTTTACCAGTTGCAATTGTGTGGTAAAAGGTTTGGCTACACCTATGTTAAGCTCGTTATAACACTGGCGGCTATCGGCCGAAATAATAGAGGTATTGAAATGCTGCGCTACCTGTATAGCAAAGGCTGTTTTGCCTACTGCTGTTGGGCCGCAGATTACGATAACGGTGTTGGGACTTTTACTCATTGCGCTGGAAAGTTGGAAAAGTGCAGCGCCTCAGAAAGTAAAACAACCCATTAATATTTCTAAAAATTCTTCCTCAAAAAAAGTTATTTAAAAAGAAGAATAAAGCAATGCAAGTACAAGAGTGCGACGCAACAATGTTAAATTAATAAATAAATGCCTGGCTCAAAAAAAATTACTTCACGGCCTTTTTGATTATGAATTTTACTCCTCCTCCTGTGCATCCTGATCCTTTTCTTCCTCGTGGCTTTCTTCTTCCTGGCCTGTGTCGCTTATACCTTCGCGGCCAAAACCTTCGGCAGCGGCTGAGAGGTCGTACTTTTCTTCGATGTCTATAAACTTATCGCCAAGAAGGCTTTTGGTTCCGTATTGTGGTGGGGCAATGCCTTCGCTACGGGTGCTGGATGGATAAGTTACCTTAGGATTTTCTTCTTTTGAAACATTGATAAGCTCAACAAGAAACACCCATTTGCGGTTAAAATCGTACTCGAGAATAAATTTTTGGTTGGGGTCTTTTATTTCACTGCCAATGTTTACTTCGGCCATAATTAATGGTTCGGCCTTATACATTTTTTCGTATTTCTCAAGGCTGATTTCGCGGCCACGCTGCCAGTTGTCGTTGCTGCGATAAAAGGTAGCCTGGTGTTTATTATCAAACTCGTACGATTTTAAAATTGCACCGAAGAGGTCCGCAAAGGTGTACGTATGTTTTATGACTATATCGCGGTAAACACTGTCATCTTCTTCAAAATAAGCCCTGAATTTTAATACAGCCATGTGGTGGTGATACTTTTTAGATAAGTAAAGCTAATAGATAATTTTTTGTTTGAGCAAGCTTGCCCTATTTTGCCAACTATAAAAAGCTGGTAATCACTAGTTGTAATAGTAAGTACGAATAAAACCGTACCAGCGTTAGGTTACAATACCGGCCGAAGGTTTAGGTCCTTACCTTTTTGTAACATAAACTGCTGTGCTTCGGCAAACGAATTGGGTATGATGCCTTCCAGTATTGCTTCGCGAATGGCGTCTTTAATAATACCCACGTTTTTGCCGGGGGGCAGGTTAAAGGTTTGCATAATGATTTGGCCGGTAATGGGTGGCTGCCAGTTGCGTAACTGGTCTTTAGCTTCTACCTGTTCCATGTGTTGGCGCACCATTTCAAAATTTTGAAGAAAGCGCTTTACCTTTTGTTTGTTTTTGCTGGTAATGTCGGCATTGCAGAGCAGCATTAGCGAATCGATATCGTCCCCGGCATCGAATAACAGGCGGCGAACGGCGCTATCGGTAATATTTTCGTTGGTAAGGCTAATGGGCCTCAGGTGCATTTCGACCAGTTTTTGCACCATCCGCATTTTTTCGTTGGTGGGCAGTTTAAGCTTATTAAAAATTTTTGGTACCATACGGGCACCTACCACTTCATGGCCATGAAACGTCCAGCCATGACCTTCTTCAAACCTTTTGGTGGCTGGTTTGCCGATATCGTGCAATATGGCGGCCCACCGTAACCACAGGTCGGTGGTGTGGTCACTAATATTATCGAGCACCTGTATGGTGTGGTAAAAATTATCCTTATGTCCGTGGCCGTCAATGTATTCGGCGCCGGCCAGGTCAACCATTTGTGGAAAAATTATATGTAACAGGCCGGTGGTAAACAGCAAATGCCAGCCAATGGATGGTTTGCTGCTTAGGATAATTTTGTTAAGCTCGTCGGTAATGCGCTCCTGGCTAACAATTTTTATGCGTTGGCGGTTATCGGTTATTGCCTGCAGTGTATAGGGGTCAATGGTAAAGTGCAGTTGGGCCGCAAAGCGAATGGCCCGCAACATACGCAGTGGATCGTCGCTAAAAGTTGTGATGGGCGGAAGTGGTGTACGAATGATTTTATCATTAATATCTTTTAAGCCATTAAAGGGGTCGACCAAGGCACCATAATTGCCTTGATTAAGGCTGATGGCCAAGGTATTAATGGTGAAATCACGGCGATCCTGGTCGTCTTCCAGTGTGCCGGGCAAAACATCGGGTTTGCGGCTTTCGGTGCGGTAACTTTCCTTGCGGGCGCCCACAAATTCAACGTCGAGGTCGCCCACCTTAATATGGGCGGTACCAAAGGTTTTAAAAAACGAAACGTGTGGTATGGGTTGACACTGCATAGCCACGTAATTGGCAAGGGCTATACCATCGCCCAGGCAAACAATATCGGCATCGTTGGTAGGCCTGCCAATTACCTTGTCGCGTACAAAGCCGCCAATAATAAAACAGGGCATTTGTAACCCGCTGGCCGATTGGGAAATTTTTTTGAATATTGCTACTTCGCTATCGCTACAATTAATAAACATGATAGCTGCAAATATACATTGCCAACACCTTTGGCAAGGGTAATGGTAATTGTAGAAATGAGGGAGTTAGGGACTTTGTAAAACCTGGGAGATTATTCAATCTGCTACTCAAACTCAAGTTCGTTACTGAATGACTCCCAGTCGCCTTTGGAAGTAAAATTTGCATAGATAACGTTGCTGAAACTGTTAGCCGGCTGACTGTAAAATGACTTTTGATTAGAAGCGGTTTCAATGTTCGACAAAAAATCTTTTTTTGACGGGATGATTAAAGTTGGTGTTTGAGTAGTTGTAAATTGCATAGTGTACGTTTAGCTTAGTGATACAATTATGTTGCCACTGTAATTGCTGCCAAAACGTACAATTAGTTTGTGTTATTATATTATTAAGAAAGTTATTTGCGTAAAAATGTCGCGGTACCGTCGGCATTCCATTTTATAATGGCCGACGATTGTTTTACTTCAGTATCATTACGCCTGAATTGTACCGTATAATCCACCTTTTTTAAAAGGTCTTTATTAATGTTAAAAAAATGGGCAGGCGATGGGTTGCCACTATAATTGGCCGAGGTAGATACTATTGGTTTTTTAAACCGCTTTACCAGGTGTCGACAAAAATTTTCGTTTACCAGCCTGATGGCTATAGTGCCATGGGCATTTAATACGTGTTCGGCTACTCCCAATCCATTTTGGTAGATAACAGTGGTTGGCTTAGACTGTTGCGCTAAAAAATTAAACACTTCCATGTCAGGATTGGCTACATATTGCAGCACTTCTCTTTCGGAACCAAGGATAATAATTAACCCTTTTTGTTCGGATTTGCCTTTTAGATTCATTAATTTTTGAACGGCAGCCTCGTTGGTAGCGTCGCAGCCAAGAGCCCAGACTGTATCGGTTGGGTACAAAATTACCCCGCCATTGTGCAGGGTAATAAGGCATTGTTCAAGATCGGTTAAAAAGTCGGTCATAATAAGCGAAGATAAACGCCCATAACAGCTGTTGCGCATTTTTGCACGGTAAAATGTTGGGCATGTTTGTACCCTTTTTCTACCATTGTTTTTACCAAACCGGGGTTAGTGGAAAGTTGAACCAGCCCTTCCGCAATTTCAGCAGGCTCATAGGGGTTTACATAATATGCGGCATCGCCACCAGTTTGGGGCAGGCAGCTAATATTGCTGGTAATAACCGGTACCCCGCTCCACAACGCTTCAAGCACAGGTATGCCAAAACCTTCAAAAACCGACGGGTACACCATGCCCATAGATAGCTGGTAGATAGCGGGAAATACTGCTGCGGTTTGAAAGCCAGGCGAAGATTTGGCCGCTTCGGTGTCTGATAAAAAAATGATTTTTTGTTTCAGTTGGTGCTGCTCAACAAAAGCTTTTACTTCGATTTTATATGCTCCACCATCGCCAATTACCACCAGCGGAATGCTCATTTTTTCGCCCAATAGCTGGTAGGCTCTGCAAATATTAAGTAGGTTTTTACGTTCGATTAGTGAACCGACATATAAAAAATATTGGCGCGGCAGGTTAAATATGGCGGCTACCTGCTGCTTTTCGGCTTTGCTAACTATTTGTGCAAAAGCGGGGTTACAGCTTTGGTAGCAAATGGATATTTTTTGCTCGGGAATGTTGTAGAACCGAATGATATCGTCCTTGGTTTGCTGGCTAATAGCGATGATATGGTGGGCATGCTGACAGGCGTAGCGAAACTTGAGGCGGTAGATTTGTACATCCAACCATTTGTATTGATGGGGGTAGCGTTCAAAAATCAGGTCGTGAATGGTGACCACCGTTTTAATGTTAATATGTTGAATGCCCACGGGTAATTCGTGGCTTAGGCCGTGGTAAATATCGATGGATGCTTTTTGAAGATCGCTTAACACCCATTTGCTGCGCCAAAGCGACCGAAACTTTTTAGCCAGCCATGTTTGCGGTGTAATATTTTGCAGGTTAGCAAACGCCGCGGCATTAAACCGGCTGGTTAATTTTGGTGCACACAAATAATATTGATGTTGCGGATAAAACTCAGCCAGCGACGACAACAGTGTACGGCTGTAATGCCCCAGCCCCGTGCTGTTTTGATAAGCCCGCTTGGCATCGAAGGCAATGTTTAATGGCTTATCAGCTAAAATTAATGGTGAATGCATAATGGCCGGCAAAAGTAATTAAACAATTTGCATGGCACCAGTTGCTATAAATAATGCCGATGGCAAACAATAAACAAGCTTGAAGAATAAATAAAATGTTGTGGACATTATTGATAAGTATAGTTGGTGTTGCGGCTGTATAAGGCCAGCAAAGCAATGCCTGTAACACAACAACGGCTAATAACTGTAGTGGGTTATATGGCAATAGCTTTCCCGTAATGGAAACTGAAATAGCCCGACCGTACTTTTTTAATCACGGCTTTCCTGGCCGGCAAAACAGTGCATGTTGATTGTTGGCTTACCACATGCCCGCCCTGCCTAATAGAAATACCATTTGTTAAAGCGTTGCAACACTTTTTTGCAGCCGACACCAATATTGTCTTCCTCAATATTTGTATTGAAAACAGAGAGCGGATAGATGCCTGGCGACAGTTGATCCAAAACAAAAACATCGGCGGCATCAATGTATTTTATGCCCGTAATCAGCCGCAAAGGGTTAACCTGCTGCGTAGGCTGGGCGTGAACGATTATCCAACCTATGTGCTGGTAAATAACCTGATTATTATTGGGGCAAACGCACCACGACCGTCCAATAAAGGGTTTGTGCATTGGGCTATTTATGCTGCGGGTAAAAACAGGTCGCTTGCCAATGCATACCAAAGTATAGCCACAAAATGTACCGAAAGCCAAGGTTGGTTACTAAACAACTGGGCAGCAATTGAGGCATTAAAGCCGAAAGAATAAGATTTTTTCAATATTCTAATACTCGCCCGGCATCACCCCGGACTTTCTATACATCGGGAAAAATTCCTAAATTTTTATGCAAGTACTGGTAGACATAGGATTTAAACAACTTTTGAAAATTGCAAAAGAATTACCTACCGGGCAATTAAAGCAATTGAAAGCAGTTATTGACAAAGAAGCTAAAAACAGTAACTCTACTGACTTAGAGGCGCAACTACTTAACGGACCCACCGCCACTAAAAAACAATTAGAGGTGATTGAAAACAATAGAAAAGCAATCAACCATTGGCGAACAAAATAGTATTTGGTTGACACTTTCATAGTTATTGACTATTACCAGAAAGACGGATAAGGAGAATTGTGCGTGGATCACTTTAGTCAGACAAGGATTCTCTTTCGCGATTTTTTCTGTATTTAAATACGGGATTTATTCAGGAGCCACTTCAAATTAGTTAGCTTTTTGGGATAATATCTTAAAAGCAATTAATGTTATTCCCTTAAATAAAACGGTAGTGGACACAGCCGTCGGGTTAAACAATTCTTTAAAAAAGAAAAGAAAACAAATCGATATCGCGGATCTTTTTATAGCAACCACAGCAGTCTTACAAAATCTTCCCTTTGCTGCGTTGAATAGAAAACTTTTCGAACGTATAGAGTTGCTCAATATTATACCATAGGTTAACGCAAAACAAAGCCCCTTCATTCGTAGGTTTTAATTGGCTTTGCACAGACTTAACCCAAAAGCCCCTACTGTTGCAAATACTCCAATACAATCGCCAAACCCTGTATTTTTGCCGCAAATTTTTACAATGGAATTACAAGACCTTATACTACAGGCGTGGGCCAATCGCGAACTATTGAAAGATAAACAATTTGACGAGGCCATAAGGGTAGTAATAGAAGAAGTGGACAAAGGCAGGTTACGTGTAGCCACTCCAACCGAAAGCGGCTGGGTGGTAAATGAGTGGGTAAAACAGGCCATCCTGCTGTATTTCGGCATACAGCAAATGGAAACCTTTACCCTGCCCCCCTTTGAGTTTTACGATAAAATGAAGCTGAAAACCAATTATAAAGAACTGGGTGTAAGGGCTGTGCCGCATGCCGTGGCACGTTACGGCGCCTACCTTGGCCGCAACGTAGTAATGATGCCCAGCTATGTAAACATTGGCGCTTATGTTGACGAAGGCAGTATGGTAGACACCTGGGCAACCGTGGGCAGTTGCGCACAAATTGGCAAAGGCGTACACCTGAGCGGAGGCGTTGGTATTGGTGGTGTGCTGGAGCCGCTACAGGCCAGCCCCGTTATTATTGAAGATGGTTGTTTTATAGGCAGCCGCGCCATTGTGGTTGAGGGCGTAATTGTAGAAAAAGAAGCCGTATTGGGCGCCAATGTGGTATTAACCCAATCGACCAAAATAATAGATGTTAGCGGCAATGAGCCAGTTGAATACAAAGGTCGCGTACCCGGCCGCAGCGTGGTTATACCGGGCAGTTACCTTAAAAAATTTGCGGCAGGTGAGTACAATGTTAGCTGCGCACTTATTATTGGGCAGCGCAAGGCCAGTACCGATTTAAAAACCAGTTTAAACAATGCGTTGAGGGATTTTAATGTATCGGCATAAGTAAACATTTATTCTATTACATAAATTTTTTTTGAGCCCGGCTGAGGGTAACTTCAGTCGGCTTTTGTTGCGTCGCACAGCGTATACGGCAACAACCAAATGCAGCAGTACAAAGCCCCTGTAAATCGCCGTGTTTCTTAAAATAAAATTCAATCAAATAGTCAATTAAACCAACCCCATCGCCACATCGCCCCTACATAAAACCCCTTACTTCGGCTTTTTCATCACCTTTTTGGGTGCAATATTTTTTAGCACTAAGGCCATTTTTATAAAGCTGGCGTTTGCCGATACTGCAGCCGATGCCCTCACGTTACTAACACTCCGAATGATCTTCGCCCTACCCTTTTATCTTTTAGTGGCCTTTGCAAAAGGAAAAGATAAAGACAATATAAAAATGACCCGCCTGCAATGGATATATGTATGCGGACTGGGGCTATGTGGCTATTATATAAGTAGTTTGTTAGACTTTACCGGCCTGCAATACATTACCGCCGGCCTTGAGCGTTTGATCCTTTTTCTCTACCCCACCTTTGCCGTGCTAATCAATGTGTTTTTCTTTAAGCAGTCTATCAACAAAATGCAGGTAGTAGCACTGGCATTAACTTACCTGGGTATTGCGTTTGCCTTTTATGGCGAGCTAAACCTGGACCAGGCCAACCCAAACTTTTATTGGGGCAGCTTTTTGGTATTTCTCTGCGCTATATTTTTTAGCATTTATATTGCAGGTAGCGGCCGATTAATACCACAGGTGGGCGCAGCCAAATTTACCGCCTACGCCATGCTGGCCGCAACCACCGGTATTTTTATTCACTTTTTACTGGCCTCCAACTACCGGGTAATTACCAACAGCCACGGGCTGTGGGGCTATGGTTTAGCCATGGGATTGGTAGCGACGGTTTTGCCCAGTTTTCTAATATCTTTTGGTATGAAAAACATTGGCGCTAATAACGTAGCCATTATTTCGGGCATAGGCCCGGTAAGCACCATTATACAGGCCCACTACTTTTTAGGCGAGCCCATTTTTTTTGAACAATTAGTTGGAACGTCGCTGGTTATAGCCGGCGTTTTACTGACTGGGGGGAAGCCCCGATAGTTTAAAAACGTTAGTGGCACTTTGCTGACTTTTTCTATATTTGCAGCCGTTTTAGTAAGTTGTGAGTCAGGAGTCAATAGTCGGGAGTTTGGAGTAAGTTGGGAGTTAGAAGTAAGTTGGGAGTTAGGAGGGAGTAGTCGGGAAGTAAAAGCTGATTACTTGATGCTTTCAACCTAAAACTTGCAGCTTGAAACTTGCAACTTGAAACTTGCAACTTGAA